>JACCDR010931967.1_pt1 | contig 240893 bp, 224 predicted proteins | sample 7446431 | NCBI WGS metagenome assembly JACCDR01 (sample SAMN15323443, study PRJNA562643) | freshwater metagenome | isolation source: river surface water | place: USA:Blue River Watershed | collected 2017-08-17
GCCCGCCGGCCGCACCGGCCCCCGCCCAGGCGCCTGCCGGGCGCCCGGCGCCCGCTGCCGCCCCCGCGTCACCCGCGGCACCCGTGGCTGCGACGCCCCAGTCGGCCGACTACATCGTGGCGGTCGTCAATTCCGAGCCCGTCACCAACAACGAGGTGCGCACGCGCCTGGCCCGCATCGAGCAGCAACTGGCCCAGCAGGGCACGCCCGTGCCGCCGCGCGCCGAGCTGGCGCGCCAGGTCCTCGAGCGACTGATCAGCGAGCGCGCCCAGCTGCAGTTCGCGCGCGAGACCGGCATCCGGGTCAGTGATGCCCAGGTTGACCAGGCCGAGCAGAACGTGGCCCGCCAGAACCAGGTCGAGGTGGCTGAGCTGCGCCGCCGCCTGGCCGCCGAGGGCCTGTCCCTGGCCTCCTTCCGCGAGGACCTGCGCAACCAGCTCACCCTGCAACGCCTGCGCGAGCGGGAGCTGGAGTCGCGCGTGAGTGTCACCGAGCAGGAAATCGACCAGTACCTGCGGGAGCAGCAGGAGGCCGCGCAGGGCGCGGTGGAGCTGAACCTCGCCCAGGTGCTGGTGGCCGTTCCCGAGAACGCCCCGGCGGCGCTGGTCGAGGAGCTCAAGGCCAAGGCGGCGCGCGTGCAGGCGCGTGCCAAGGCAGGCGGGGACTTCGCCGCGCTGGCCCGCGAGTTCTCCGATGCCCCGGGCGCCGCCGCCAGCGGTGGTGCCTTCGGCCTGCGTCCGGCCGACCGTTACCCGCCGCTGTTCCTGGAGGCCACCGAGCGCCTGGCGGCCGGTGGCGTGAGCGAGGTGGTGCGCTCCGGCGCGGGCTTCCACGTCCTGAAGGTGCTGGAAAAGCGCAAGGCCGACGCCCTGGCCATCACGCAGCAGCGTGGCCGGCACATCCTGCTGCGGCCGGCGGGTGGCCTCACCGAGTCGGTGGCCCGCCAGCGCCTGGCCGATTACAAGCGCCGCATCGAGGCCGGCCAGGCCGATTTCGCCGACCTGGCGCGTGAGCATTCGCAGGACGGCAGCGCCCGCCAGGGCGGCGACCTGGGCTGGGCCAACCCGGGCCAGTTCGTGCCCGAGTTCGAGGAAGTGCTGGACAGCCTCAAGCCTGGCCAGATCGCCGAGCCCTTCGTCTCGCGCTTCGGCGTGCACCTGGTGCAGCTGGTCGAGCGCCGGCAGGCCAGCCTGAGCCCGCGCGAGCAGCGCGAGGCGGCCCGCAATGCGCTGCGCGAGAAGAAGCTGGACGAGGCCTACGAGCGCTGGGCGCAGGACGTGCGGGGCCGCGCCTTCGTCGACCTGCGCGAGCCGCCGCAGTAAGGCGCCGACGTGAAGCACATCGCGCGCAAGCGCTTCGGCCAGCATTTCCTGGCGGACAGCGGCATCATCGACGCCATCGTCCGCGGCATCGACCCGCGTCCCGGCCAGCCCATGGTCGAGATCGGCCCCGGCCTGGCCGCCCTCACCCAGCCCCTGGTCGAGCGCCTGGGCCGCCTCACGGTCATCGAGCTCGACCGCGACTTGGCCGTGCGCCTGCGCGCGCACCCGCAGCTGGACGTGATCGAGAGCGACGTCCTGAAGGTCGATTTCGGCGCCTTGCAGGCCAAGCTCGGCGCGAAGCTGCGCGTCGTCGGCAACCTGCCCTACAACATCTCCTCGCCCATCCTGTTCCACCTGCTGCCGTTCGCGGACCGGGTGCAGGACCAGCACTTCATGCTGCAAAAGGAGGTCATCGACCGCATGGTGGCCCGGCCCTCCACGGCCGACTACGGCCGCCTGTCGGTGATGCTGCAGTGGCGCTACGAGATGGAGGACATCCTCTTCGTCCCGCCCGAGGCCTTCGACCCGCCGCCCAAGGTGGACAGCGCGGTGGTGCGCATGGTCCCGCGCGAGGCGCCCGCCGCGGTGGACCCGGACCGCCTGTCCGAACTGGTGCAGGTGGCCTTCAGCCAGCGCCGCAAGCTGCTGCGGCACACCCTGGGCAAGTGGCTGGACCAGCAGGGTTTCACCGGCACGTTCGACCTGCAGCGCCGGGCCGAGGAAGTGCCGCCCGAGGAATTCGTCGCGCTGGCCATGGCGCCCTGCACACCCAGGTCGTGACGCCGCGCCTGGCCCTGCTGCGAGCGACCATGAAAAAAGCCCCACAGTGCGGGGCTTTTTCACAGGGGCGGGACCGGCCTCAGGCCGCGCTCAGCCAGTAACCCGCGTTGAACGGGCTGCTCATACGCAGTGCCAGGGGCGACACGTCCACCAGCTTGTCGGTGGGCATCTTCTCGCCGGACTCGGTGACGTTCTCGGCGCCTTCGGCGCTGGCCGTCTCGCCGGCCTTCTCGGCGCTGGGCGCGCGGGCCACGGCGAACGAGTAGAAGCAGCGGAAGGGGATCTTGCGATCGCCCCAGTAGTCGGAGCAGTCGCGGAAGATGTCCAGCAGCTGCTCGCGCGCTTCCTTGTCGAACTTCGCGTTGGCGGGGATGGACTCCAGCACCACGATGAAGCCCGGTTGCGGCCCGGACTTGTGGACCGGGTCGGTCATGCAGTCATACAGCGCGTCGAAGTTCTTGCCGAAGTGCGTCGGCAGCATGAACTGCGCGGCGATCATGTCCAGCACGTCCTGCTTGCTCTGGGCCTCGGCCAGGTTGGCATACAGGAAGTGGTGGCCCAGGGCGCTGGCGGCATCCTGCAGGTCCTGCACCCGGTGGGCGCGGATGGACTGCACGATGTTGCTGCGCACGCCCTTGAGCGGCGTTTCCTTGATCTCGGGGCGAAGGGACGATTCCATCTCCGCGGCTCTTTCCATGGTCAAAAACAGATCCCGTTTCATCCGGGTCACTCCACGATTTTTCGAAAACTGGTGTAGTGGTCGGCGGTGTAATAGCAAGCGTCCGGCGTGCGTGGCGGACCCCCGCACACGATGCGCCGGGCCCCCCGGTTTCGCGCACCCGGCGTGGCCACCGTGTACTCCCGCCAGTAGCCCCTCGCAGCTTGTGGGAGCAACTTCTCGCGGTTGAAGAACACCGTGCCGTCCTTCTCATAGGGAAAAGGACCGCCCTTCCTGATCAGCTGGTAGGTTTCACGTCCCTGCCGGGGAAGCTCCGCCAAGGCAACGATGGCGGAACTGCCGGCGGGGTCCGCCTGGGTCCTGGCGGGGGCCAGGCCCGTGAGAGCCAACGACACCAGGATGCTAGTAAGTGCAAACTTGATGTAGGAGGCGGGCGACATGAAACGGAACTGGAGCGTGACTTCGGAAGACGCCACCGCCCGGGAAAACCCGGACACTGCAAAGCCGAGAGTGTGAACGATCCAGCCCCAAAACGCAAGCGGCTGCCCAAAAAATGGGCAGCCGCAAGGACATTCGTCCCTTCGGTTGACGAATTAAGAAGTTAGTGCCAGCTGTCGCTCAGGCGATCGCCAACTGGCACTTTGTCTCAACGCGCGGCGTTGGCGTCCGCCACCGTCAGGGCCGTCATGTTGACGATCCGGCGCACGGTGGCGCTGGCGGTGAGGATCTGGACCGGCTTGGCCGCGCCCAGCAGCATGGGACCCACGGCGATGTTGCCGCCGGCGGCCGTCTTGAGCAGGTTGTAGGAGATGTTCGCCGCGTCGATGTTCGGCAGCACCAGCAGGTTGGCGTCGCCGGTCAGCGTGCTGCCCGGCATGAGCTGGGCGCGCGCGGCGCCGTCCAGGGCCACGTCGCCGTGCATCTCGCCGTCCACCTCCAGCCAGGGGGCCTGGGTGCGCAGCAGGTCCAGCACCTGGCGCATCTTCACCGCGCTGGGCTGGTTGCTCGAGCCGAAGTTCGAATGCGACAGCAGCGCCGCCTTGGGCTTGATGCCGAAGCGCATCATCTCCTGCGCCGCCATGACCGTGATTTCCGCCAGCTGCTCGGCCGTGGGGTCATAGTTCACGTGCGTGTCGACCAGGAACACCTGGCGGCCCGGCAGCAGCAGGGCGTTCATCGCGGCATAGGTGTTGGCACCGGCTCGGCGGCCGATCACCTGGTCCACGTACTGCAGGTGCAGGTGGGTCAGGCCCCAGGTGCCGCAGATCATGCCGTCGACCTGGTCCTTGTGCAGCAGCATCGCGCCGATCAGGGTCAGGCGACGGCGCATCTCGATCTTGGCCATCTGCACCGTCACGCCCTTGCGCTCGGTCATCTGGTGGTACGTCTGCCAGAAGTCGCGGTAGCGGTCGTCCTGCTCCACGTTGACCACGTCGTAGTCCTCGCCGGCGCGCAGGCGCAGGCCGAACTTCTCGATGCGCTGGGCCATCACGGCCGGGCGGCCGATCAGGGTCGGACGGGCGATGCCTTCGTCCACCACGATCTGGGCGGCGCGCAGCACGCGCTCCTCTTCACCCTCGCAGAAGGCCACGCGCTTCTTCTTGGCCAGCTTGGCGGCGGCCATGATGGGCTTCATGGCGGTGCCGGAGGCGTAAACGAAGCTCTGCAGCTTCTCGCGGTAGGCGTCCATGTCCTGGATCGGGCGCGAGGCCACGCCGCTGGTGACCGCCGCCTCGGCCACGGCCGGGGCGATCTTGATCATCAGGCGGGGATCGAAGGGCTTGGGGATCAGGTACTCGGGGCCGAAGGCCAGCTGCTCGCCGGCATAGGCCGCCGCCACCACCTCGCTCTGCTCGGCCTGGGCCAGTTCGGCGATGGCGTGCACCGCCGCGATCTCCATCTCATCGGTGATCGTGGTGGCGCCGCAGTCCAGCGCGCCGCGGAAGATGTAGGGGAAGCACAGGACGTTGTTGACCTGGTTCGGGAAGTCGGTGCGGCCGGTGGCCAGGATGGCGTCGGGGCGCACGGCCTTGGCCTCGGCCGGCTGGATCTCCGGGTTCGGGTTGGCCAGGGCCATGATCAGCGGGCTGGGCGCCATCTTCTGGACCATCTCGGGCTTGAGCACGCCGCCGGCCGACAGGCCCAGGAAGATGTCCGCGCCTTCGATGACGTCGGACAGGGTGCGGTGGGGCGTGTCCTGGGCGAACTGGATCTTGTCCTCGTCCATCAGCTCGGTGCGGCCCTTGTAGACCACGCCGGCCAGGTCGGTGGCGAAGATGTTCTCGCGCGGCAGGCCCAGCTTGACCAGCAGCTGCAGGCAGGCCAGGGCGGCGGCGCCGGCACCGGAGGTCACGAGCTTGACCTTCTTGAGGTCCTTGCCCACGACCTTCAGGCCGTTGATGATGGCCGCGCCCACCACGATGGCGGTGCCGTGCTGGTCGTCGTGGAAGACCGGGATCTTCATGCGTTCACGCAGCTTGCGCTCCACGTAGAAGCAGTCCGGGGCCTTGATGTCCTCGAGGTTCACGCCGCCGAAGGTCGGCTCCAGCGAGGCGATGATGTCGACCAGCTTGTCCAGGTCCTGCTTCTCGTCGATCTCGATGTCGAAGACGTCGATGCCGGCGAACTTCTTGAACAGGACGCCCTTGCCCTCCATCACCGGCTTGGCGGCCAGCGGGCCGATGTCGCCCAGGCCCAGCACCGCGGTGCCGTTGGTGATCACCGCCACCAGGTTGCCGCGGCTGGTGTAGCGGAAGGCGTTGGCGGGGTCCTTGACGATCTCCTCGCAGGGCGCGGCCACGCCGGGCGAGTAGGCCAGCGCCAGGTCACGCTGGTTGATCAGCTGCTTGGTGGCCTGGATGGCGACCTTGCCCGGGGTCGGAAACTCGTGGTACTCGAGGGCGGCCTGGCGCAGCAGCGCGCGTTTGTCTTGCTGTTTGTCCGGCGTGTTGGCGGGCATGTAGGGGTCTCCATCGCGCACGGCTGGCAACATCACTGCCGTGCTTGTTAGTGCGGGCTGGCATTGTAGACCCGGGATTCCGGGTCTTGTCAGCGGTGGGTCAGGAACTGGGTTTTGCGCTCTTTCTGGCGCTCTTCGTGCATCAACCTCGTGGATCTGTCGGCAATCGGGTCGGCATCAGCCTCGCATCAGCGCCTCGATCTCGTCCGCCTTGACCGGCACACCACGGGTGATCAGCTCGCAGCCCGTGGCGGTGACGATGGCGTCATCCTCGATGCGGATGCCGATGTGGTGGAAGGCCTCGGGCACGCCCGGGGCCGGCCGCACATAGATCCCCGGCTCGATGGTCAGCACCATGCCCGGGCGCAGGATGCGGCTGGGGCGGTTCTTGATCACCTCGTTGGACAGCGGGTCCCGGCGCTCCGTGACGCTGCCCACCTCCGACGGCTCCACGTAGCTGCCGCAGTCGTGCACGTCCATCCCCAGCCAGTGGCCGGTGCGGTGCATGTAGAACTGGAAGTAGGCGCGCGAGGCGATCACGTCGTCCACGCTGCCCACCTTGTTGCGATCGAGCAGGCCCACGTCCAGCATGCCCTGGGCCAGCACCTTCACGGTCGCCTCGTGCGGGTCGGTGAAGCGCGCGCCGGCCCGGGTCGCGGCCACGGCCGCGTCCTGCGAGGCCAGCACCAGGTCGTACAGCGCGCGCTGCGGGCCGGTGAACTTGCCGTCGGCGGGGAAGGTGCGGGTGATGTCGCTGGCGTAGCCGTCGAGCTCGCAGCCGGCGTCGATCAGCACCAGCTCGCCGGCCTTCACCGGCGCGGTGTCGGCGCGGTAATGCAGCACGCAGGCATTCGGGCCCGCGGCCACGATGGAGCCGTAGGCCGGGTATTGCGAGCCGCCCATGCGGAACTCGTGCAGCAGCTCGGCGTCCAGGTGGTACTCGCGCACGTCCTGGCCGGCGCGCAGCATGCGGGCGCTGGTCTGCATGGCGCGCACATGGGCGCGGGCACTGATGGCCGCGGCGCGGCGCATGATGTCCTGCTCGTGGGCGTCCTTGACCAGGCGCATCTCGTCCAGCAGGCCGCACAGGTCCCGCTGCTGCTCGGGGCACAGCGCGCCGTAGCGCACGCGCGCGCGCACCTTGGACAGCCAGCCGCCCACGCGTGCCTCCAGGCCCTCGTGGATGGCGAAGGGGAACCACACGGCCTCGCGGTTTTCCAGCAGCCGGGGCAGCTGCAGGTCGAGTTCGCCCACCGAGTGCGCGGCATCCACGCCCAGCGCTGCCGGCGCAGCGTCCGGGCCCAGGCGGTAGCCGTCCCAGATCTCGCGCTCCAGGTCCTTGGGCGCGCAGAACAGCGTGCTCTTGCCGTCGCCCGTCACCACCAGCCAGGCGTTGGGCTCGGTGAAGCCGGTGAGGTAGTAGAAGTAGCTGTCGTGCCGGTACAGGTAATCGCTGTCGCGGTTGCGGTGGCGCTCGGGCGCGGTGGGAATCAGGGCGATGCCGCCCGGGCCCAGTTGCTGTGCGAGGCGGGCGCGACGGTCGGCGTAGAGGTTCTGGCTCATGAGGGGATGCGTCGGGTCAGGGGGCGGGGAGGCACGAGGCGTGGGTTCATGTGCGTTCTCATGACAGGTTCAATTGCGCGAGCCGCTCGGGCGTGCCCACGTCGGTCCAGGGGCCGTCCCAGCGTTCGGCGGTCACCTGGCCATTGTCCATGGCCTGCCGCAGCAGCGGGGCCAACGGGGCTTTCACGCCCTGCGGGTTGCCGGCAGGCAGCGCGTCGAACAGGGCCTGCCGGTACAGGCCCACGGTGGAATAGGTGAGCCGGGGCGCATCGGGCGGCACCTGGTTCAGGGCCAGGCCGTCGGGCGCCAGGCCGAAGTCCCCCCGCGGGTTGTGGGGCGGGTTGGGCACCAGCCACAGGTGTGCCAACTTCGTGCCGCGCGCGAACTTTTCGTAGGCCGCCTGGGGGAAGTCGAAACCGGGCATGAACACGTCGCCGGCCACCACCCAGAAGCAGTCGTCCAGCAGCGGCAGCGCGCGGGCGATGCCGCCGGCCGTTTCCAGCGCGCCACCGAAATCACGTCCCTCGTGGGAGTAGGTGATGCGGGGCCCGCCCGCCGGCGCGGTGCCGAAGGCCGCCTCGACCTGCTCCCCCAGCCAGGCGGTGTTCACCACCGCCCGTTCCACCCCGGCGCGGGCCAGCGCCCGCAGGTGCCACTGCATCAGGGGCTGGCCCTGCACCGCCAGCAGGGGCTTGGGGCAGGTGTCCGTCAGGGGGCGCATGCGCTCGCCGCGCCCGGCGGCCAGCACGATGGCCCGTGCCTTGTCGTTCATTCTCAATCAACCTCCACGCCCCCACTGTATTCCACGCACGGCCGGGCACTTCCGCCCGGCCGGTAAAATGCCGGGTTTCCCCTCCCTTCCTTCCCCGCCTTTTTGCCGGAGCAGCCCCTGATGGCCAACCCCCAACTGATGGCAAGCGCGATCCGCGCCTTGTCCATGGATGCCGTTCAACAAGCCAACTCGGGTCACCCCGGTGCCCCCATGGGCATGGCCGACATCGCCGTGGCCCTGTGGTCGCGCCACCTGAAGCACAACCCGGCCAACCCGGCCTGGTTCGACCGTGACCGCTTCGTGCTGTCCAACGGCCACGGGTCCATGCTGATCTACTCGCTGCTGCACCTGACCGGCTACGACCTGCCGATCGGCGAGCTGAAGAACTTCCGCCAGCTTCACAGCAAGACCGCCGGCCACCCCGAAGTGGGCATCACCCCCGGCGTGGAAACCACCACCGGCCCCCTGGGCCAGGGCATCAGCAATGCCGTGGGCATGGCGCTGGCCGAGAAGCTGCTGGCCGCCGAGTTCAACCGCGACGGCCATGCCATCGTCGACCACTACACCTACACCTTCCTGGGCGACGGCTGCCTGATGGAAGGCATCAGCCACGAGGCCTGCGCCCTGGCCGGTGCCTGGAAGCTGAACAAGCTGGTCGCCATCTACGACGACAACGGCATCTCCATCGACGGCCAGGTCACCCCCTGGTTCGGCGACGACACCCCCGCCCGCTTCAAGGCCTACGGCTGGAACGTGGTCGGACCGGTGGACGGCCATGACGTCGACGCCGTCGACGCCGCCATCGCCAAGGCCCGCAAGTCCGCCGACAAGCCCACCCTGATCGTGGCCAAGACCCACATCGGCAAGGGCAGCCCCAACCGCGCCAACACCGCCAAGGCCCACGGCGAGCCCCTGGGCGCCGAGGAGATCAAGCTCACGCGCGAGTCCATCGGCTGGAGCCACGAGCCCTTCGTCGTCCCGCAAGCGGTCTATGCCGACTGGGACGCCAAGGCCGCCGGCGCCAAGGCCCAGGCCGCCTGGGACGAGCGCTTCGCCGCCTACGCCCAGGCCTTCCCCGAGCTGGCTGCCGAGTTCACCCGCCGCATGAAGGGCGAGCTGCCCAAGAACTTCGCGCAGGTCGCCGTCGATGCCGCCGTCGCTGCCCACACCAAGGCCGAGACCGTCGCATCGCGCAAGGCCTCGCAGATCGCGCTGGAAGCCTTCACCGCTGCCCTGCCCGAGCTGCTGGGTGGCTCCGCCGACCTGACCGGCTCCAACCTCACCAACACCAAGAGCACCCCCGCCCTGCGCGTGGATGCCAAGGGCGCCATCGTGCGCAACGAGGCTGGCCAGGTGGGCCGCCATATCAACTACGGCGTGCGCGAGTTCGGCATGGCCGCCATCATGAACGGCGTGGCCCTGCACGGTGGCTACATCCCTTACGGCGGTACCTTCCTGACCTTCAGCGACTACAGCCGCAATGCCATCCGCATGGCAGCCCTGATGAAGCAGCGCGTGGTCCATGTGTTCACGCACGACTCCATCGGCCTGGGCGAGGACGGCCCCACGCACCAGTCCATCGAGCACGCCGCCAGCCTGCGCATCATCCCCAACCTGGACGTCTGGCGTCCGGCCGACACGGCCGAAACCGCCATCGCCTGGGCCGTGGCGCTGGAGAACAAGCACCGCCCGACCGCCCTGCTGCTGTCGCGCCAGAACCTGCCCTACGCGGCCAAGTCCGACCTGGGCGACATCAGCCGCGGTGCGTATGTGCTGGCCGAGCCCGCCGTCGTCGGCGCCAAGGGCAAGGCCAAGGCCGTGATCATCGCCACCGGCTCGGAAGTGCAACTGGCGCTCAAGGCCCAGGAGCAGCTGGCCGCCAGCGGCATCGCCGTGCGCGTGGTCTCCATGCCCAGCACCACCACCTTCGACCGCCAGGACCGCGCCTACAAGGAGTCCGTCCTGCCCGCCGGCCTGCCGCGCATCGCCGTCGAAATGGGCGTGACCGACTTCTGGTGGAAGTACGGCTGCGCCGCCGTCGTCGGCATCGACACCTACGGCGAATCGGCGCCCGCGCCGGTACTGTTCAAGCACTTCGGCTTCACGCCCGAGAACGTGGCGGACACCGTCCGCGCCGTCCTGGCCAAGTAAGCCGGTTCACTGGTTCATCAACTCTTCGAAGGGGATATACCCATGGCTATCAAAGTTGGTATCAACGGCTTCGGCCGCATCGGCCGCATGGTGTTCCGCGCCGCGGTGCAGAACTTCAAGGACATCGAGGTGGTCGCCATCAACGACCTGCTCGAGCCCGACTACCTGGCCTACATGCTCAAGTACGACAGCGTCCACGGCCGCTTCGAAGGTGATGTGTCCGTCGAGGGCAACACCCTGGTCGTCAACGGCAAGAAGATCCGCCTGACCGCCGTCAAGGATCCTTCCGAGCTGAAGTGGGGCGAAGTCGGCGCCGACGTGGTCATCGAGGCCACCGGCATCTTCCTGACCAAGGAAGGCGCGCAAAAGCACATCGACGCCGGCGCCAAGAAGGTCATCATGTCCGCCCCGTCCAAGGACGACACCCCCATGTTCGTCTTCGGCGTGAACGACAAGACCTACCAGGGCGAGGCCATCATCTCCAACGCCTCGTGCACCACCAACTGCCTGGCCCCCCTGGCCAAGGTGCTCAACGACAAGTGGGGCATCAAGCGCGGCCTGATGACCACCGTGCACGCCGCCACCGCCACCCAGAAGACCGTCGATGGCCCGTCCAACAAGGACTGGCGCGGCGGCCGCGGCATCCTGGAGAACATCATCCCCTCCAGCACCGGCGCCGCCAAGGCCGTGGGCGTGGTCATCCCTGAGCTGAACAAGAAGCTCACTGGCATGTCCTTCCGCGTCCCCACCTCCGACGTGTCCGTGGTCGACCTGACCGTGGAGCTGAACAACGCCGCCTCCTACGCCGAGATCTGCGCCGAGTTCAAGGCCCAGTCCGAAGGCGCGCTCAAGGGCGTGCTGGGCTACACCGAGGACAAGGTGGTCGCTACCGACTTCCGCGGCGACCCGCGCACCTCCATCTTCGACGCCGAGGCCGGCATCGCCCTGGACAGCACCTTCGTCAAGCTGGTCAGCTGGTACGACAACGAGTGGGGCTACTCCAACAAGTGCCTGGAGATGGTCCGCGTCGTGACCGGCCGCTGATTCCCGCCGCCTCCATGAGAAACGCGCCCTCGGGCGCGTTTTTTCATGGTCGGCAGGCCCCCGCCCCCTCGGGGCGGGCACGTGATGCAATCAGTGGTGGTGGCCGTGCGCCCCGTGCGCGTGCCGGTGCATCACTTCCTCGGCGGTGGCGGGGCGCACCTCCGTGACGGTCATCGCCAGCTTGAGCGTGCGGCCGGCCAGCGGGTGGTTGCCGTCCAGGATCACCTGGGGACCCTTGATCTTCACCACGGTGAAGGGATGCGGCGAGCCATCGGGGCCGGGCATCTCCAGCTGGCCGCCCACCTTCACGCCGGGCGGGAAGTCGCTCTTGGGGATGGTCCGCAGCAGCGAGGCGTCCAGTTCGCCGAAAGCGTCGGCCGGCGCCAGCGTCAGCGTGACCTGCTCGCCCACGGCCTTGCCTTCGAGCGCCTCCTCGATCTTCGGGAAGGTGTTGTCGTAGCCGCCATGCAGGTAGGACTGGGGGTGCTTGCCGTCTTGGATCAGCTGGCCCTTGTCGTCGGCGATGCGGCAGCGCATCGTCACCACGGTGTCTTTTTCGATCTTCATGGCGGCAATTGTGCCCGCGCCGGGCTACAGTCATGGGCTCATGAGTGATTCCAAGCCCCAGACCACCGGGACGAAGCCGGCCCGCACCGACCGCAAGAAGCCGGCGCGTGCGGCGCGCCCCGTGCACCCGTTGCTGCAGCGCCTGTGGGAACTGCACCCTCGCCTGTTCGGCGCGCGCTTCCGTCCGCTCAAGCTCGGCGTCTTCGAGGACCTGATGGCTCGCCACCCGGGTGCCTTCGCCAAGGAGGACCTCAAGCAGGCGCTCGGCCAGCACGTGCGCTCGTCGCGCTACCTGGAGGCCGTGGCCGAGGGCGATGCCCGTCACGACCTGGACGGCAACCCGGTCGAGCCGGTCGCGCCCGAGCACGTGCAGCACGCCATCCTGGAGATCTTCCGTCGCCGCCAGGGCAAGGACGCCGACAAGGCCCGCGCCTGGGCCACGGCCCGCCTGGTGCGCGCCATCGAGGCCACGGGGCTGGAGCGCGATGCCTACCTGGAGCGCGTGCGCACCACCGACGCGACCGCGCTGGAGTTGCTTGACGCCGCCTTCTCCGAGCTGGCAGGCCAGGCCGCCCGGCGCGAGGCGCTGGTGCGTGCCTTCCGCGCCAGCGGCCAGGAAATCGACGCATTTGCCGAGATGTACGGCCTGGATGCTGCGCTGGTGCGGGACGCATTGGCCCGCACGGCAGCGGCCTGAGGCTCAGCCCGGCGCGACCGGTTGCGCCGGCAGGAACTCCAGCCGGTCGTCGAGCCCGCCGTAGACCACGTCGAAGGCTGGCGCCTGGGGCCCCTGTTCGTGCAGGGGGATCACGCGAATGCGGATCACGTCCGGCGCCGGGCTTTCCCGGGAGGGCTCGACGAGCTGCCGGCTCACTTCCCCGACCGCCCGCTCCAGGGGTTGCCAGCGGGCCTCGCGCGCCTGTGCGGCTACCTCCCCGGGCTGTTGCAGGATCCATCCGCGCAGGGGCATCAGCGCCTGCATGCGCGCACCTGCATGCCCCGCGCGCAGCCGAGCGGCGGCATCGGTGGCGAAGGCGGCGCCCAATGCCGACGGCAGGTCGCTCGCCACGCTCCCCAGCCACACCCGCACGCCCGCGTAGTCCCGGACCCGGTCCCACGTGCCGCGCCAATCCAGCAGGTTGTCCCGCACGCGCCCGGGCTGCCCCGGCACATACTCAAACGCCAGCCCCGCGCGCAGCACCACGGCCACCTGTACCAGCGCCTCGATGAAGGCATGCACCACCTCCAGCGCGGCGACGCTCACGGCGCGCGGGCGCGCTGCGTGCAGCAGCTCGCCGAAGTCCTGGCTGTCGGGATGGCCGCCATCCTGCGCCGTCAGGTGCTGCACGAGGAACACCAGGAAGCACATGCAGCCCAGCGCATACATGCAGGCGGCCATCGTGACCCGCAGCGGGTCGATGTCGTGGGCCACCCGTGTCGCCGGGATGCGTTCCCCGCGTGGCGAGACCAGGCGCAGCGTGCCCCAGGCCCGATCCTGCACCTGGGCGACGATGCCGCCGGCCACACAGCCCGCCAGGCGCGCCGCAATGCCCGCCAGCAGGCGGACACCGCCACCGATGCCGGTGCGCCAGGCGGTGGCCGTCACGCCGGCCAGGTCGATCGCCACAGGCAAGGCGGTCAGCAGGCCGCGTGCCAGCCGCGTGTCCGGCGCGAGCTGGCCGCGCACCAGGTTCTCGACGGCCCGGCCCCCCAGGCCCACCCCGCCCATGACCACCACGCCCGCTGCCGCCAGCGGCGAGGTCCACCCTGCCGCACCCGCGCGGTGCGCCTGCGAGATGAGGAGCGCCCGCACCAGGGCCTGCGTGCCCTGGCTGGCCGCCTGGATCGTCAATTCGCGCAGCGCGGCCTGCACCCCGGCACCCACGCCGCGTGTCGCCGTCCGACCCGGCCCGATGCCCATGCCCTGCACGTGGGCCGGCTCGAGCGCCTCGTTCACCACGCCCGGCCAGGGATGAATGCGCACCACGGCGGGTTCGGGCTGTGCATCGTCCGCGTCGTGGCCCCTGCCCTGGGGGTCACGTGAAGAGGTGGTGGCACTGCGAGGTGCGGGTGCATGGCGGGTATCGATCATGGGAGCAGACTGCGCCGCGGCCATGGCGATCCTGTGACAGCCGCGCAGGCTGTCAGCCGGCCGGCAAGCTCACTGCACCTGGCGTGCCGCGAACCCCAGGCCGGTGCCGATGCCCTGATCGATGCCGGCAGAGATCGTGCTGATGGCGATCGGCTCCACGTGGTAGACGAACTCCCCCTCCTGCGGCGCGGCGGCCCACCCCAGCGACTGCACGTTCCGCGTGGCACGTACCGCCAGCGTGCCGTCCTCCAGCCGGCGCAGGAAGGTCACCGGCTCGCGATCGACGCTGATCGCCCGGCCTGCCCACAAGTCCTGCGGTTGCAGGGGGATGACGGGTGGCCCGGCCGGCACATCGTCCACCAGCGGCAGGCCGAGGCCGCGCGTGCGGTGCCGGGGCGAGGCCTGTTGCGACACCAGGGCCGACGGCCCCTGGGTCGGCGCCCCTGACGGGGAGGACGACACCTGCAGGGAGTCGGCCTCGACCATGATCATCTCGTTGATGACGCTGCTGGTGCGGAAATGGTAGGCGCCCTGCTGTGCGCCCCGGATCCGGGATCGCTCGTGCTGCCGCAGGGCCTCATCGGCCTGGTGGTCCAGCCACTGGCTGGCGCTGAGTTCTATCGCCCGGTCCAGTTGACCCAGCAGTTCCGCCCGGTCCGGCGCGTCCTGCGGGATGGCGCCACCGGCGAGGATGCGGTCCCTGAACTCCCGGCGCAGTGATTCGCGCAACGCCTCGAACCGTGGGTCGGCGCGGGTGTTCATGAAGCAGGTGGCACCAAGCTGCTGCTCGGTCTTCAACTCCGCCTTGCGGTCCTTGATCTCGATTTCCAGTTGGGTGGGCTGGCGCCCCAGCTCGACGGTATAGCCGCGCCGACCGGTCTGGCCATTGAGGATGGCGCCCACCACGCGAAACATCATGGCGGCCGTGGGTGATCGCGGCTTGACGATGTCGGTCAACGCATTCCAGATGTCGGCGGTGAAGGTGCCGAACGTCATGCGCATTCCCGCATGGGCCTGGATGCGGTCGGCCAGGTCCAGGGCCCGTTCCCAGGTCCCTGGTGGCGGTGATTCCGTGCGTTTGCTCTCTGGCGGGCGCGGCCCCTGGTGGGCGGCCTGCTGCCGCTCCCGCTCCGACAACCAGCCCGAAGGCACCAGCCGCATGCCGAACTCGATGGCGGCCGCGGCCCGGGCAAGGTTCAGCAGGAAACCGTCGAGCCCTTCGTTGAGCGACGAGGCCAGCACGCCCCCCAGGCCGTCCCGCATGAGACCCCCCTGCGTTTGCGGCGGCGGCGCTGGGCTGATGCCCTTCGACATGGGGTCTGCGCTGCCGATCAGCAGCCCGCCGCTGGCCAGGGTGTACAGCATCACCGCGAGGTTGATGCGCAAGGGGTTGTGCAGGTTGCGCACCAGCTTGGGGTCGGGGCGCTTGCCCGCGGGGGTGACCAGGTCGAAGGAGCTGAACCAGCCCGACACGCACTGTGTCAGCCCATCGCGCACCAGGGCCGAGAGCAGGCGCCCGGAGATCGTCGCCGCGATCTTCACGCCCACCGCCGTCCCGCCGCAGTAAAGCCCCAGCACCGGCAGGAGTGTCTGTGTCAGCAGGGGCACGACGGTCAGCGCCGTGGCGACGCGGGCGGCCTGGTTCAGGTGTGCGGCGTCGCTCGCCCGGTCATCGCCGCGGCCGCAGGTGGCCGGCGGTTCCTCCAGGCCCAGTGCGCGGGTGATCAGCAGGCCGGCACGGGAGCCGAAGAGGACGCTGCTGGCGACAGCGACGCCGAGGCTGGCGCCCAGGGCGCGGGCCGGGTGGTCTGCGCCGTGGACGCGCAGCGCCGAGGTCACGGCCAGGCCCAGCGAGCGGCCGGCAAGCTGGGTGACCAGGGCGCAAGCGCCATGCTCCAGCCCGATCTGCACACCCATCCGCCAGGTCTGGGCGGTGGTGACTTCTTCCCGTTGCGCCCGGGAGGCGCCCGCCTGCCGGGCGGCACTGTGGACAGCCCCGGCGGCATCGGGCGGCACATTGAACCGCACACCCGGTATCAGCCGCCGAGAGCCGTCCCGGGCCATCCGGGCGGGGGCCTGCACCTCCAGGGGGGCTTCCTCGTCCTCATCGCCGGCGCGGCCGCGGATATCGATGACATGGTCCGGGGGGGCGTCATGCTTGCGGTCTCCTCCCCGGGCATCGCGCAGGGCCACGGGCGTCCGGATGTCGATCACGTGATTCTGGTCTTCCGCTGGCGCGCCCTCCTGCAGGCGCAGGGGATTGATGCCAGGCGGCTGCCCGCCCAACGGACGGACCGCGATCACGTGGCTCAGGCTCTCGCTGAGCGCGGTGTCGATGCCGCCCCTCGCCACGACGACCACAGGCGGATCATCCCGTTCCGGTGACGCCGGGCTCGAACGGGAGGTCGTCACCCGGGCCCACAGCGAACTGAGGAAGCTCGAGCCGGAGGACGCTGGACGGGAAGGCAGCATGCTGTGATTTAAAACTTAAATGCGCCTGTGCGGGGCGGGTTCGGCTTTGCATTTGCTGACTCCCAGGTTGACGCACTGCAGCAAGCGGGCGTCATCCCCTGCGCCCTGTACCGCGTCGTCGGCGCGGGTCACCGGTTGCAAGGGCGGCGGGCCTACAGCCTGGGCCGGCGCGGGCGTCTAGAACGGTCGGCCTGCAAGCACCGAGACCGCCATGACCGCCCTGATCGAACGCATCGCCCCGCATGCCACGCAGCTGGTGCGCAAGGACCACGCCGATGTGCTGGCCCTCTTCCACCGCTACCGGGCCACCGTGCCGCCGCGCATGAAGCGCGGGCTCGTGCGATCGGCCTGCCTGGCCCTGGAGGTGCATGCGCAGGTGGAGGAGGACATCCTCTATCCGGCCGTCCGCGAAGTCAGCACCAGCGAGTTCCTGCGCAAGGCCGTGACCGAGCACGACGAGTTGCGGCGGCTGATCGGCCAGTTGCGGGACATGGACCCTGCCGATGCCCGCTACGACGCGACCTTCATGGAGCTCATGCGCGATGTGATGCACCACATGGCCGACGAGGAAACCAGCTTCCTGCCCGAGGCCGAGCGCGTGTTGCGCGGCCGCCTGGGGGAGCTGGGCGCGCACATGGTGCAGCGGCGCATGGCCCTGCTGGCACCGCGCGCGCCGGCACTGGCCTACCACCGCGCCCGCGCCCTGCCGGCCCGTTCCCTCGCGCTGCTGGCCGGCATCGTGCTGGGCGGTGTGTGGATCGGCAACCGCTGGTCCGCGGCCACGGGCAGGCGGGCCTAGGCATGGCGCCCCGGCGCCGCAAGCCGGCACCCACCCGGCCGCCGCCCGCGCCCCGGGACCGCCGAACCCCGGGGCGGAACCCGGACCGTCCGGCTCCGTTTCGCGATGAGGTGACACCTCCCTGCGCTTCGCACGCCGAGGCGCCGGATCCTGAGCCCGCGCCGCCGCGCACCTGGGACGACCGCGCCGGCTGACGCGACGCCGCGTCCCTGCGTCAAGCGTGCGTCAGCACCAGGACCGGGCTGCTGTCACGAAGGTGGCGCCGGGCGGCTCCCCCGCCCGAGGAGTCACCATGCCCTTCAACCAGGTCCTGCACCTGCTGGCAGCCCAGCTGCGCCTGCCCTCCCTGGCCCCCGATCCCGACGGCAGCTGTGCGCTGCAGGTCGGCGAGGTCGCCGTCGCCCTGCTCCCCCACGACGAGCGGCAGGGCTTCGCCCTGCGATGCCGCATCGGCAGCGTCGCGCACGACGGCCATGTCGCCGCCATGGAGTCCCTGCTGGCCGCCAACCTGTTCGAGGACGGCCCGGCCAGCAGCGTGCTGGGCATGGACCCCGGGGGCGACATCTACCTGCTGCAGCACTTCCTGCATGCGCACTTCGCCGCGGGCCCGTTCATGGCGGCCTTCGAGCGCTTCATAGCCCGCGCACACCGCTGGCAGAAGGAGCTGGGCCATGGATTCGCATGAACTGGTCAGGGGCCTGTCCGAGCGCCTGGGCCTGCCGGGCCTGCAGGCCGATCCCCAGCGTGGCTGCGCGCTCGCCTTTCCCGACGGGCTGAAGGTGGACCTGCGCTTCGGCGCCAGCGCCACGGCGCTGTGCTTCATCGCCACCCTGGGCACGCTGGCCGCCCCGGCCCGCCCCCAGGCCCTGGCAGGGCTGCTCCTGTCCAACCTCTTCTTTGGTGAACACGGCGAGCCGTGGTTCGCCCTGGACCGACATGCCGACACCGTGCATTTCTGCCGCACGCTGGCCTTCGGTAACCAGACCGTCGACACGGTTGTCGACGACCTTGCCCGCCTGGTCAACGGCGCAAGGCAATTCCGCCAATTGCTGCTCGACCGCCAGCAGGTCGTCGCCTGACGTGCGACCCCGTCCACAACCGATCGCCCCACCATGACGCTTCCCGCCCACATCCCGGCCTCCCAGGCCTCCTCGGCCAGCCAGCCCCTTCCGCTTGCCATCACGCAGCCGGTCGCCATCCAGCCTGCACCGCAAGCGATGGAGCAGGCCGAAGCTGCTCAGCCGGGCAACTTCCAGGCGGCCCTGAACCATGCGCCTGTCGAGTCATCGCTGGCCCACCTGGAGGCCACGGTAGTCACGGCGGGCCCGGGCGCGCAGGAGCCGCAGATGCAGGAGGCACACGAGGCGCAGGAGCCCGTGGTCTTCCACACCTCCCCACGCAAGGCGGAGGGCAAGGCGCAGGAGTCCACCACGCAAGCACAGCCCGCCAAGCCTCAGGCGCCTGCCAGCCAGTCCATGACGATCCAGGACGGCAAGGCCACATCGACGACGACCCGCCCGTCGTCGAGCGGCTGCTGCGACGACCCCGCCACCACCTACATCATCTGGCATGACGATGGCAGCTGCGCGGCCGCCATCAACGGCTGCGCCACCGGCGTGCTGCGCACCTGCCAGGCGCTGGCCCGCCTGCCCGGCGCGGCGCGCGATTGCTTGCCGTCAAGCCAGTCGCTGCACAACGGCTGTGACCGCCTGGTCTCGTCGGCCGGCCAGTGCTGCGAAGGCTTCGGCAACTGCCTCGTCGGTGCCCTGGACCTGTGCAAGGACATCATCTGCTGCCCGTGCACCACCTGCGGCCAGCTGTGCGAGGCGTGCTGCAAAGGCCTGGAGAACCCCAATTGCTGCGCGATCGACGACGCCTGCTGCTGCTGCTGCTGCACGGACTGTGACTGCAGCGGCTGCGATTGCGACTGCTGATCGAGCCACCTGCGCCGCAGGCACCGCAGGCCGGTCTGCCGGCCGCGGTCCTGCCGCTGCAGCCGGGACTCAGGCCTGCAGGTGCTTGCCCAGCAGGCCGGCGATCTCGAACATCGTGACCTGCGGCTTGCCGAAGACGGCGCGCAGCTTGTCATCGGCGTTGATGCTGCGCTTGTCCTTGGCGTCCTGCAGGCCGTTGGCCTTGATGTAGTCCCACAGCTTCTTCACGGCCTCGGTGCGCGCCACGGGCTCGTTGCCGACCACGGCCGCCAGCTCGGCGCTGGGCCTGAGGCCTGCACTCGTCTTGCGCGGCGCCTTGGGCGCGGCGGCCTTCTTGGCGGCCGGGGCTTTCTTGGCCGCAGCGGTCTTCTTCGCCGGTGCCGCCTTCGCCGCCGCCGTCTTGCGCGGCGGGAACTTGCTGGTGCGCGGCTCGAACTCGAAGTTCACCTTGCCCGCCTCGGCGTCCCAGGCCAGCATGGCCTTGAACGCGCGGCGCGTGCGCGAGGACACGAACTTGTCCAGCAGGTCGGTCTTGCCCGTGGCCAGCAGCTTTTGCATTTGCTCTCGCTCGATGGGCTGCTGCAGGATGATCTGGCCGCTCTTGAAGTCGCACGAGGGCGTGGCCTGCGCGGGCGTGGGCACGCTCTTCTCGCACACGTAGTTCTTGCCGAACTCGAACACGCGCGCAGCGCACTTGGGGCAGGGGCCCAGCGGCTCCTGCGCGCCGAAGTCGATCAGCTCCCCGGTCTCGGACGGGTCGGCCTCGTCACCGAAGTCGAACTCCAGCTTCCAGTTCTTGTCCTCGTCGCTGTACTTGAGCGCCATCTCGGCGACGAAGGGCCAGCCCGCCTTGGAGCGGAAGCCGTCCAGCGGGCCGATGCGCTTGTCACGCAGGAACTGCTCCACCTCCTGCGGCTCGAAGGCGCGGCCGGCGGGCATCTTGGTGAAGGAGAAGCCGCAGGCGTCATCCCCCGAGCCGCTCTTGCCGGCGCAGGTGTAGCGGCGGTAGTTCTCCTTGACGATGCCGCCGCAGTTGGGGCACGGCGTCGCGAGCGTGGCGTAGTCGCCCGGCACGGTGTCGCGGTCGTACTCCTTGGCCTTCTTGACGATGCGCTGCGTCATGTCGGCGATCTGCTGCATGAAGGCATCGCGTGAGAGCTGGCCCTTTTCCATCTGCGCCAGCTTGTATTCCCACTCGCCAGTCAGCTCGGGACGCGAAAGTTCCTCCACGCCCAGGCCGCGCAGCAGCGTCATCAGCTGGAAGGCCTTGGCCGTGGGAATGAGCTCGCGGCCCTCGCGCAGCATGTACTTCTCGCCGATCAGGCCTTCGATGATGGCCGCGCGCGTGGCCGGGGTGCCCAGGCCCTTTTCCTGCATGGCCTCGCGCAGCTCGTCGTCGTCGATGGCCTTGCCGGCGCCTTCCATGGCGCCCAGCAGGGTGGCTTCCGAGTAGCGCGCCGGCGGGCGGGTCTTCAGGCCCTTGGCGTCGGCCTCGCGGACAAGGACCTGCTCGCCCGGCTTCACGGCGGCCAGCATCTTGCTGTTCTCGTCGCCTTCCTCGTCGGCTTCCTTGCCCCAGATGGCCTGCCAGCCCGGCTTGACCAGCACCTTGCCCACGCTCTTGAAGCTGTGGCCCGCGGCCACGCTGATGCGGGTGGTGACCAGGAATTCGGCGCTGGGGAAGAACACCGACAGGAAGCGCTTGACCACCAGGTCATACAGCTTCTGTTCGGCCTCCGACAGGCCGCTGGGCGCCTGCAGCGTGGGGATGATGGCGAAGTGGTCCGACACCTTCTTGTTGTCGAAGATGCGCTTGTTCGGCTTGACGTACTGGTTGTCGATCGCCTGCTGCGCGTAGGGCGCGAGGTGGCGCATGCCGCTGCCGGCCAGCATCTTCATCGTGTCCTTGACCGGGCCCACGTAGTCCTCGGGCAGGTGGCGCGAGTCGGTACGCGGGTAGGTCAGGGCCTTGTGGCGCTCGTACAGGCTCTGCGCAAGCGCCAGCGTGGTCTTGGCCGAGAAGCCGAAGCGGCCGTTGGCTTCGCGCTGCAGCGAGGTCAGGTCGAACAGGCCGGGCGAGGCCTCGGTCTTGGGCGTGGCCTCCTCGGTGACGGTGGCCTTCTGGCCCCGCACGGCATCGGCGATGGCGCGGGCTTCCTTCTCGGTCCACAGGCGGTCGGCCTTGAGCTCGGCGTCCTCGTCGTTCTTCCTCCACTTGGGGTCGAACCACTTGCCGGCGTAGGTGCCCGCCTCGGCCTGGAAGCTGGCGTGGATTTCCCAGTAGTCGCGGCTGACGAACTTGCGGATCTGCTCCTCGCGCTCGACCACCACTGCCAGGGTGGGGGTCTGCACCCGGCCCACCGTGGTGAGGAAGAAACCGCCGTCGCGCGAGTTGAAGGCCGTCATGGCGCGCGTGCCGTTGATGCCCACCAGCCAGTCGGCCTCGGAGCGCGAGCGCGCGGCGTCGGCCAGGCCGGCCATCTGCTGCTCGGTGCGCAGCTTGCCGAAGCCGTCGCGGATGGCGTCGGGCGTCATGGACTGCAGCCACAGGCGCTTGACCGGCTTGCCCAGGGGCTTGGCGCCGCCGGCGTATTGCTCGATCAGGCGGAAGATCAGTTCGCCCTCGCGGCCCGCGTCACAGGCGTTGATCAGTTCCGTGACGTCCTTGCGCTTGGCCTGCTTGACCACGGCGCTCAGGCGGCCCTTGGTCTTGTCGACGGGCTTGAGGTCGAAGTACGGCGGGATGACGGGCAGGTGCGCGAAGCTCCACTTGCCGCGCTTGACGTCGAACTGCTCGGGCGCCTGGATCTCCACCAGGTGGCCCACGGCGCTGGTGACCACGTAGCGGTCGTTCTCGAAGTACTCGTCGTGCTTGTCGAACTTGCCCGCCACGGGCGTGAGGGCGCGCACGATGTCCTGTGCGACGGAAGGCTTCTCCGCAATGACCAGTGTCTTGCTCATATGTGTATGGGGCTGAAACAGGAGCGGTTGGTGCGCCCTGCCTCGTGGTTGTTCCTACAATCAGCACTCCTCGCGCGTACGCGTACGCGCGCATGTGCACCTATTCAACTTAACAGAGTTTTTCGCGATGGCAGCAAAAGAGCGGATCCCCCGGCCGGAAGCCAAGCCGGAGCCGGCGCGATTGTCGGGCCGGAAAATCCAGGCGCGCAAGTCCGGCGTGCATGGCAAGGGCGTGTTCGCGCTGCAGGATATCGCCGAAGGCGAAACCATCATCGAGTACGTGGGCGAGATCATCACCTGGCAGGAGGCGCTGCGCCGCCACCCCCATGACCCGAAGGATCCCAACCATACGTTCTACTTCCACATCGACGACGGCCGCGTCATCGATGCCAAGCACGGCGGCAACTCCTCGCGCTGGATCAACCACGCCTGCGATCCCAACTGCGAGGCCGACGAGGTGGAAGGCCGCGTGTTCATCAAGGCCCTGCGCCACATCCGTGCCGGCGAGGAGCTGAACTACGACTACGGCCTCATCATCGACGAGCCCTACACCAAGAAGCTCAAGGCCGAATACCCCTGCTGGTGCGGCGCGAAGAACTGCCGCGGCACCCTGCTGGCGCCCAAGCGGGGACGCTGAGCCCATGAGCCCGCTGCGCTGGCCGGCCGAGTCCATCTGGGAGGCCGTGTCGCCCCTGTTGCCCGGGTTCACCGTCGAAGTGCTGCCCGCCCTGCCGTCCACCAACACCGAGCTGATGCAGCGTGCCCGCGCCGGCCGCACCGAGCCCGTGCTGCTCGTGGCCGAGCAGCAGACCGCCGGCCGCGGCCGGCTGGGCCGGGCCTGGACCAGCGGCGCGGGCGATTCCCTCACCTTCTCGCTGGGCCTGCCGCTGGCGCCGTCCGACTGGTCCGGCTTGTCCCTGGCGGTGGGCGTCGCGGTGGCCGAGGCGCTGGGGCCTGGCGTGTCCATCAAGTGGCCCAACGACCTGTGGGTGGGCGGCCGCAAGCTGGCCGGCATCCTGGTGGAAACCGCGGGCTTCGCGGGCCAGGGGGGCGGGCCACGCCAGGCAGTGATCGGCATCGGCATCAACATCGCGCCCCGGCCCGCCGACGGCCTGTCCACCCCGCCCGCGGCCCTGCGCGAGGTGTGGCCCGAGGCGGATGCCCCCGCGGCGCTGGCCCGCATCGCCTTGCCCCTGGTGCAGGCGATCCAGGCCTTCGAGCGCGAGGGCTTTGCGGGCTTCCAGGCCCGCTTCGCCGCGCGCGACGCCCTGCGCGACCGGGCCGTGACCCTGAGCGACGGCACCTCGGGCACGGCGCATGGGGTCAGCGAGGCGGGGGCGCTGCTGGTGCATACTGGGTCGGGCCTGCAGGCCGTGACCAGCGCCGAAGTGAGCGTGCGGCCGGTCGCCTGAGCCTCCACCCCCTCATGCTGCGCCTGACCGCCCTCGCCCTGCTGCTTGCCAACGCCGCCTGGTTCGCCTGGTCGCAGGGCATGCTGCTGCCCTGGGGACTGGGCCCGGCGCAACAGGCCGAGCCGCATCGCGTCTGGCAGCAGATCCGGCCCGAAGCAGTGCGGGTGCTCTCCCCCGAGGAGGCGCAGCGCCTGGCGGAGACGCCCCCGCCGCGCGCGCCCGATTGCCTGGCCAGCCCGCCCCTGGAAGACGCCGCGGTCGCGGGCCTGCGCAAGCTGCTGGCCCCGTGGCCGGCAGGCAGCTGGAGCCTGGAGCCGGCCGTGGAGCCGGGGCGCTGGATCGTCTACATGGGCAAGTACCCCACCCGCGAAGCGCTCGAGAAAAAGAAGTCCGAACTGCGGGCCCGCGGCGTGGCCTTCGAGGCCCTGGCCAATGCGGCGCTGGAGCCGGGCCTGTCGCTGGGCGGCTTCACGACCCAGGCCGCGGCCAAGGAGTACCTGTCGGTGCTGTCCGGCAAGGGGGTGCGCACCGCGGTGGTGGTGCAGGAGCGTACCGACCTGCGGGGCACCGCGCTGCGCCTGCCCGCCGTGGACGATGCCTTGCGCCCCCGCCTGGAGGAGTTGCGGCCCGCCCTGGGCGCGCAGGCGCTGAGGGCCTGCCGCTGACCCTGCGCGGCTGCGGGGGGTCCTCCCTCAGGCGCGCAATTCGCCCGCGACCACCCCGGTCTTGTCCTTGAGCTGGAAGCGCAGGCTGATGCGTGTGCCGGGCAGCGGGGCGCCCGGGGTGACGGCCTCGACCTGGATCTGCGCGTGGTGCTGGCGCGCGATCTCGCGGACGATGGACAGGCCCAGGCCGGAGCCATCGACGTTGGTGCCCAGCGCCCGGTAGAACGGCTGGAACACCAGCTCGCGCTCGGCCTCCGGGATGCCGGGGCCAGTGTCCTCCACCTGCAGCACCAGCACCTGCCCGAAGGGGTCGGCGATGACGCGTGCGGTGATGACGCCCGGCTGCTCGTCGTTGGATGGCGTGTAGTTCAGCGCGTTGTCCACGAGGTTGCTGATCGCTTCCTTGAGCAGGGTCCGGTTGCCCGCCAGCGTGACGCCCGGGGTGTCCGGTGTGGCACCTTCGTAGCCCAGGTCGATGCGCTGGTCCATGGCCCGGGGCAGGAAATCGCGCACCACGTCCATCGCCATCTCGGCCAGGTTGCAGGCCTGCAGGCCCTGGGGCCGTCCGCTGCCCTCGGCACGGGCCAGCGCCAGCAGCTGGTTGACGGTGTGGGTGGCCCGCATGCTGGAGCGGCCGATCTGCTTGAGCGACTGCTTGAGCGCCTCGGCATCCGTGGCCTCGCGCTGGGCCAGGTCCGCCTGCATGCGCAGGCCGGCCAACGGCGTCTTGAGCTGGTGGGCGGCGTCGGCCAGGAAGCGCTTTTGCGTGGCGATGGAGTCCTTCAGGCGCGTGAGCAGGTCGTTGACCGAGGACACCAGTGGCGCCACCTCCAGGGGCACGGCCTTGTCGTCCAGCGGGGAAAGGTCGTCGGGGCGGCGCGCGCGGATGCGTTCCTCCAGCTGGGACAGCGGCTTGATGCCGCGCACCAGGGCCAGCCACACCAGCAGCACCGCCAGCGGCAGGATGCCGAACTGCGGCAGCATCACGCCCTTGATGATCTCCGTGGCCAGGACCGAGCGCTTCTCGCGCGTCTCCGCGACCTGCACCTGCACCAGCAGGGGCGGCGCGTCGTTCACGGGCAGCAGCATCCAGGTGTAGGCCACGCGCACCTCGACGCCGCGGATCTCGTCATCGCGCAGACGGACCTCGCCGACGGCGGGTTTCTCCTCGCCAGGCGGGGCCGGCAGGTCGCGCTCGCCGGCCAGCAGCTCGCCCTTGCCCACGGTGACCTGGTAGTAGACCTGGTCCGCATCGTCGGCGCGCAGGATCTCGCGCGCGGGTTGGGGCAGGTTGAAGCTGGGGCGCTGGCCGTTGACGGTGACCAGTTGCGCCAGGGCCTGGACGTTGTATTCCAGGGCCCGGTCGAAGGGCTTGCCGGCGATGCTCTGCGCCACCAGCCAGGTCAGCGCCAGGCTCACCGGCCACAGCAGCAGCAGGGGCGTGAGCATCCAGTCGAGGATCTCGCCGAACAGCGAGCGCTGTTCGCGCTGGAAGATCCTCATGGACGCGCCCCTGGCATGCTCAGCCCGGGATCTTCTCGAGGCAGTAGCCCAGGCCGCGCACGGTGGCGATGCGGATGGGGCCCTTCTCGATCTTCTTGCGCAGGCGGTGGATGTAGACCTCGATGGCGTTGTTCGAGACTTCCTCGCCCCATTCGCACAGGCGCTCGACGAGCTGGTCCTTGCTCACGAGGCGGCCAGCGCGCTGCAGCAGCACTTCCAGCAGGCCCAGTTCGCGGGCGGACAGTTCGACCATCTTGCCGTCGATCGTGGCCACGCGGCCGGCCTGGTCGTAGACCAGCGGGCCATGCTTGATGGTGCTGCTGGTGCCGCCCATGCCGCGGCGCGTGAGGGCGCGCACGCGCGCCTCCAGCTCCTGCAGCGAGAAGGGCTTGGCCATGTAGTCGTCGGCGCCGTAGTCCAGGCCCTTGACGCGCTCCTCCACGCTGTCGGCGGCGGTGAGGATCAGGACGGGGAGGGTGGAGCCGCGGCTGCGAAGCCGCTTGAGGACTTCCAGGCCGTGCATGCGGGGCAGGCCCAGGTCGAGGATCAAGAGGTCGAACTCGTTGTTCGTCATCAGCGCCGCATCGGCCTCGGTGCCGCTGGCGACGTGGTCGACCGCCGCGCCCGAGGCCCGCAAGCTGCGAAGCAGGCCGTCGGCCAGGACCTGGTCGTCTTCGGCGATGAGGATGCGCATGCCTTGTCTCCTGTGGTGCCGCCATGGATCAGCGCGGCTTTGGAGGGATTCTATGTCTGCGCCCTCAGGCCTCGCCGGCGGCGGGCGCCGCATAGGCTTCCAGCCCTGCCAGCACCACCGCCGCGAACTCCGGGCCCAGTTCCGCGCGGAATTCCCTCTCCGCCTGCGTCACGGCATCCCGGAAGGCCTGCAGCCAGTCGAGGCCGGTCTCCGTGAACCGGACGATCCGCGAGCGGCCATCGCGCGGGTCGGGTTCACGCACGACCAGGCCCCAGGCGACGCACTGGTCCACCAGGTCGCCCATGGCCTGCTTGGTCATGCCCGCCTGCCGCGCGAGGTCGGTGAGGCGGCCTCCTTGCAGGGGCAGGTGCCGCGTGATGTGCACGTGCGCCGCACCCACCTGCGCCCGCGCCGCCAAGTTGGACAGCGCCAGCGGCACGTTCACGTCGTGCGTCATCAGGGCCAGCACCCGCTCGTCGAAGCGCCGGCTGGCATGCCCCAGCAGGCGACCCAGGTGGGACAGGCGCCAGCCGTCGTCCAGGGGGGCATCGAAGGTGTGGGCGGCCATGCCTGAATGGTAAGGCAAACTGACCAAAAAGTGGGTTTACTTGTTTGTACAGGCAGGTACAGTACTGGCCATGCATCCAGTTCCCTGAGCGAAAACACTGGATGCCCGGTTCAGCAAGTCATTGATCCACAAGGAGATTCTCATGGACGCACAAGTCAAGGGCAGCAAGATCGCACCGGCCGACAACGAGAAGGCCAAGGCCCTGCAGGCAGCGCTCGCGCAGATCGAGAAGCAGTTCGGCAAGGGCACGATCATGCGCCTGGGCGAGGGCGAGAAGATCGAGGACATCCAGGTCGTCTCCACCGGCTCGCTGGGCCTGGACATCGCCCTGGGCGTGGGCGGCCTGCCGCGCGGCCGCGTGATCGAGATCTACGGCCCGGAATCGTCGGGCAAGACCACCCTGACCCTGCAGGTCATCGCCAACATGCAGCGCCAGGCCGGTACCTGCGCCTTCGTGGACGCCGAGCACGCGCTGGACACGCAGTACGCCCAGAAGCTGGGCGTGAACCTGCAGGAGCTGCTGATCTCCCAGCCCGACACCGGCGAGCAGGCCCTGGAGATCGTCGACAGCCTGGTGCGCTCCGGCGCGGTGGACCTGATCGTGGTCGACTCGGTGGCGGCGCTGACGCCCAAGGCCGAAATCGAAGGCGAGATGGGCGATTCCCTGCCCGGCCTGCAGGCCCGCCTCATGAGCCAGGCCCTGCGCAAGCTGACCGCCACGATCAAGAAGACCAACTGCACGGTCATCTTCATCAACCAGATCCGCATGAAGATCGGCGTGATGTTCGGCTCGCCCGAGACCACCACCGGCGGCAACGCGCTGAAGTTCTACGCCTCCGTGCGCCTGGACATCCGCCGCACCGGCACGATCAAGAAGGGTGAGGAGGCCATCGGCAACGAGACCAAGGTCAAGGTGGTGAAGAACAAGGTCTCGCCCCCCTTCAAGACGGCGGAGTTCGACATCCTGTTCGGCGAGGGCATCAGCCGCGAGGGCGAGATCATCGACATGGGCGTGAACGCGCGCATCATCGAGAAGTCCGGCGCCTGGTACGCCTACGGTGGCGAGAAGATCGGCCAGGGCCGTGACAACGCCCGCGAGTTCCTGCGCGAGAACCCGCAGCTGGCCCGCGAGATCGAGAACAAGGTGCGCGAGTCCCTGAACATCGCGCTGATGCCGGCCGATGTCGGCGGCGCCGACGACGAAGCCTACGACGAGGCCGAATAAGCCTGGCCCATGGGTCTGCAGGATCCGGTGAAGCCGCCTGGCCCGCAGGGCCCGTCCCTCAAGGGGCGGGCCCTGCGCCTGCTGTCCATGCGCGAGCACTCGCGGCTGGAGCTCGAACGCAAGCTGGCCGCGCATGAACAGGCGCCGGGCGAACTGGCCCGGGCGCTGGACGAGCTGACGGCCAAGGGCTTCATCAGCGAGGAGCGGGTGATGGCGTCGGTGCTGCACCGGCGGGCCGCCCGCCTGGGCGCCGGGCGCATCCGTCAGGAGCTGCAGGCCAAAGGGCTGGAAGGCGAGCTCGTTGCGCAGGCGATGGCGCAGCTCAAGGAGACGGAGCTGGCGCGCGCGCGGGACGTGTGGCGCCGCAAGTTCGACCAGTTGCCGCAGGACGCGGCGCAGCGCGCCAAGCAGTCACGCTTCCTGGCCGCCCGGGGTTTCGGCGGTGAGGTGATCCGCAAGGTCCTCGCCGGCGGCGCCGGCGAGGAGGACTGAGCGCCCGGCCTTACAGGCCCAGCATCAGCTTCAGGTTCTGCACCGCCGCGCCGCTGGCGCCCTTGCCCAGGTTGTCCAGGCGGGCTACCGCCACGGCGTGCTGGTAGTCCATGTTGTGGAACACGCGCAGTTCCAGCTTGTTCGTATCGGCCAGGGCCAGGGCATCGAGCTTGCCGTCCTCGGTGGGGGCTTCCACCGTCACCCACTCGCTACCGGCGTAGTGCTTGGCCAGGGCCTCGTGCAGGTCCTGGGCCGACGGCTTGCCAGGCAGCAGGTCCAGGTGCAGCGGCAGTTGCACCAGCATGCCCTGCGGGAAGTTGCCCACCGCGGGCGTGAAGATCGGCCGGCGGGTCAGGCCGGTGTACTTCAGGATCTCGGGCAGGTGCTTGTGCTTCAGGCCCAGCGCGTACAGCTCGAAGGCCGGGGCGCGGCCGGCCTCGTAGTCCTCGATCATGGTGCGGCCGCCGCCGGTATAGCCGGAGACGGAGGGCAGCGCCAGCGGGAAGTCCGCCGGGATGAGGCCGGCATCCACCAGGGGACGCAGCAGCGCGATCGCGCCCGTGGCGTAGCAGCCCGGGTTGCTCACGCGGCGGGCCGAGGCCACCGCCTCGCGTTGGCCGGCGCACAGCTCGGGAAAGCCATAGACCCAGTCCGGCGCCACACGGTGCGCCGTGGAGGCGTCGATGATGCGCGGGCCCCGGCCCTGGGCCCGCTCGATCTCGTCGACCATCGCCGCGGACTCGCGCGCCGCGTCGTCGTGCAGGCACAGGATGACCACGTCCACGCCCGCCATCAATTCGCGCTTGGCCGCCGGGTCCTTGCGTTTGGCCGGGTCGATGCTCACCACGTCGATGGCGGGCAGGTGGGCCAGGCGGTCGCGGATTTGCAGGCCGGTGGTACCGGCTTCGCCGTCGATGAAGACTTTGGGCATGGTTTTGCGTGTGGAAAGTGCTTATCCCGCGTGTAAGACGCGAGGAAGATTTGTGCTGTGCAGCATGATACAGTTGAAGGCTGCTATCTGGCACCCGATTCCCGGCCTGCCCTACCCTTGCCGGGTACCCCCTTTAGTTCCTCGAGAGACACACCTCATGAAGATCCACGAGTACCAAGGCAAGGAGATCTTGCGCAGCTTCGGCGTGCCCGTTCCGCGCGGCATCCCGGCATTCACGGTCCAGGAGGCGGTCGAAGCCGCCCAGAAGCTGGGCGGCCCCGTGTGGGTCGTCAAGGCCCAGATCCACGCGGGCGGCCGCGGCAAGGGCGGCGGCGTGAAGGTGGCCAAGTCCATCGAGCAGGTCAAGGAACTGGCCGGCCAGATCCTGGGCATGCAGCTCAAGACCCACCAGACCGGCCCCGAAGGCCAGAAGGTGCGTCGCCTGTACATCGAGGACGGCGCCGACATCCAGAAGGAATACTACCTGTCCCTGGTGACCGACCGCGCCACGCAGAAGGTCGCCTTCATCGCCTCCAGCGAAGGCGGCATGGACATCGAGGAAGTGGCCCACGCCACCCCCGAGAAGATCATCACCCTCTTCGCCGACCCGCTGGTCGGCCTGACGCAAGCCCAGGGCGAGGAACTCGCCAAGGGCATCGGCATGCCCGCCGATTCCGTCGCCCAGTTCATCGACGTGTGCCAGAAGCTGTACAAGTGCTACATGGACACCGACGCATCGCTGGTGGAGATCAACCCCCTGAACCGCGACGGCAAGGGCAACATCATCGCCCTGGACGCCAAGTTCAACTTCGACGCCAACGCCCTGTTCCGCCACCCCGAGATCGTCGCCCTGCGTGACCTCGACGAGGAAGATCCGGCCGAAATCGAAGCTTCCAAGTTCGACCTGGCCTACATCAGCCTGGACGGCAACATCGGCTGCCTCGTGAACGGCGCCGGCCTGGCCATGGCCACCATGGACACCATCAAGCTGTTCGGCGCCGAGCCGGCCAACTTCCTGGACGTGGGCGGCGGTGCCACCCCCGAGAAGGTCACCGAAGCCTTCAAGATCATGCTGAAGAACAAGAAGGTCGAGGCCATCCTGGTCAACATCTTCGGCGGCATCATGAAGTGCGACACCATCGCCACCGGCGTGATCACCGCCTGCAAGGCCGTGAACCTGAGCGTGCCGCTGGTCGTGCGCATGAAGGGCACGAACGAAGAGCTGGGCAAGAAGATGCTGGCCGAGTCCGGCCTGCCCATCATCAGCGCGGACAGCATGGCGGAAGCGGCCCAGAAGGTCGTCGCTGCTCTGAAGAAGGCTTAAGGAATTCATCATGTCGATCTACATCAACAAAGACACCAAGGTCATCACCCAGGGCATCACGGGCAAGACCGGCCAGTTCCACACCGAGAAGTGCCAGGAATACGCCAACGGCAAGAACTGCTTCGTCGCCGGCGTGAACCCCAAGAAGGCCGGTGAGTCGATCTTCAACATCCCGATCTACGCCTCCGTCAAGGAAGCCGCCCACCAGACCGGCGCCACGGTGTCCGTGATCTACGTGCCCCCGGCGGGCGCCGCTGCCGCCATCTGGGAAGCCGTCGAGGCCGACCTGGACCTGGCCATCTGCATCACCGAAGGCATCCCGGTCAAGGACATGCTGGAAGTGCGCAACAAGATGAAGGCCAAGGAAGCCGCCGGCGGCAAGAAGACCCTGCTGCTGGGCCCCAACTGCCCCGGCCTGATCACGCCCGACGAGATCAAGATCGGCATCATGCCCGGCCACATCCACAAGAAGGGCCGCATCGGCGTCGTGTCGCGTTCCGGCACGCTGACCTATGAAGCCGTGGCGCAGCTGTCCGAGCTGGGCATCGGCCAGTCTTCCGCTGTCGGTATCGGCGGCGACCCGATCAACGGCCTCAAGCACATCGACGTGATGAAGGCCTTCAACGACGATCCGGACACCGACGCCGTGATCATGATCGGCGAGATCGGCGGCCCCGACGAGGCCGAAGCTGCCCGCTGGTGCAAGGCCAACATGAAGAAGCCCATCGTCGGCTTCATCGCCGGCGTCACCGCCCCCCCCGGCAAGCGCATGGGCCACGCCGGCGCGCTGATCTCCGGTGGCGCCGACACGGCCGACGCCAAGCTGGCCGTGATGGAAGAGTGTGGTTTCAAGATCACGCGCAACCCGTCCGAAATGGGCCGTCTGCTGAAGGGCCTGCTGTAATTCCAGCATCACGAAGGCGGTCCGCGGGGCGCGTTCCCGTGTAAACCGCCGGGTTGTGGGCTTCCACAATGCATGGGCCGGTTGTCCTGAGGGACAATCGGCCTTTTCGTTTCTTACACCATTGAAAGCCCGGCACGCCGGGCCAGCCCCACCATGGAAGCATTCACCACAGCCTCATTCTGGATCGCCGTCGGCCAGATCATCCTGATCGACATCCTGCTCGGAGGCGACAACGCGGTCGTCATCGCCCTGGCCTGCCGCGGCCTGCCCCCCAAGCAGCGTCGCCTGGGCATCATCTATGGCACCGCGGGCGCCATCGTGCTGCGCGTCGTCCTGATCGCCTTCGCCCTGGCCCTGCTGGCCGTCCCCTACCTGAAGCTGGTCGGCGCGGTGCTGCTGGTCTGGATCGGCGTCAAGCTCCTGGTTCCGCAGGATGAGGACGAGCACGGCAACATCAGCTCCAGCGACAAGCTGTGGGGCGCCGTGAAGACCGTGATCGTGGCCGACCTGGTCATGAGCGTGGACAACGTGCTGGCCATCGCCGGCGCCGCCGAGAGCGCCGGCCAGCACCAGCTGGGCCTGGTGATCTTCGGCCTGCTGGTGTCCATCCCCATCATCGTCGCCGGCAGCCAGATCGTCCTGAAGCTGATGGACCGCTTCCCCATCATCATCACCCTGGGCGGCATGCTGCTGGGCTGGATCGCGGGCCAGATGGCCTTCACCGACCCGGGCCTGAAGGCCTACCTGCCCGAAGGCAAGGCCTTCGAGTACGGCGCGGCCCTGGCCGGCGCGCTGCTGGTGCTGGCCATCGGCAAGTTCCTGCAGGCCCGCCGCCCGCAGCAGGAAGAAGGCGCCGCCTGATCCCGGGGCGGGTGCAAGGCCCGCCTTCAGGCCCCTTCTGGCAGCCGAAGCGCTGCCAATTCACAACGCCAAGCCACGCAAGGGCCCGGGGCGGAACAAAGTCACTTGTTCCCGCCTGCGGGCTCTGTTAACTTTCGCACACAGGCCTGTCAGCTTCTTAGCAGGATAGGCCGCGTGTGCAGCGGGGTCGCCGTGCACGTCAGTCCACCGGGCTTGCCACCCTGTCCGGTGTCCCGGACCACTGACCATGAAGTACGAATTCAGCCTGTGCACCGATACCGGCCTGCAGCGCGCCAACAATGAGGACGCCATCGTCGTCGACGAGTCCCGCCAGGTGGCCGTGCTGGCCGACGGCATGGGCGGCTACAACGCGGGGGAGGTGGCCAGCGGCATGGCCACGGCCTTCATCTGCGCCGAACTCTCCCGCTGGCTGGCCGAGGCGGGTCCCCTGGCCGGCGCCCGCGACGTGCGCCGCGCGATGGAGATCTGCGTGGACAACGCCAACCGCGCCATCTTCAACGCCGCCAACACCAACCCGCAGTACAGCGGCATGGGCACGACGCTGGTGCTGGCGGTGTTCCTGGACGAGCGCGTGCTGGTGGGCCACGTGGGGGATTCGCGCTGCTACCGCTGGCGCGGTGCCCACCTGGCGCGCGTCACGCGTGACCACTCCCTGCTGCAGGAGCAGATCGACGCGGGCCTGATCACGCCGCAGCAGGCGGCGGTGTCGGTGCACCGCAACCTGGTCACGCGGGCGCTGGGGGTGGAGGATGCCGTGCGGCTGGAGGTCAGCGAGCACCGGGTCGAGCCCGGGGACCTGTACCTCCTGTGCTCCGACGGCCTGACCGACATGGTCCACGAGGAGGCCATCGCCGGCCTCATGGACCAGGAAATGCCCCTGCCGGACAAGGCCCGTGCGCTGGTCGCGCGCGCGAATGCGCAGGGCGGGCGTGACAATATCTCCGTGATCCTGGTCCAGGCGGGTGACGCTGACGGGCGGCGGGGGCTGATTTCAAGGCTGCTGGGAAAGCCCGGCGGCGCCTGACGCGCCGCCGCCTTCCGGACTGGCGCCGATGCATCGAACGACAACCGCATTGACAGGAGTGGGACCATGCCGAAGATGATCATCTCGATCGACGGAGTCGTGATCAAGGAAGCGCAACTGACCAAGGACCGCACCACGCTGGGTCGGCGGCCCTACAACGACATCGTCATCGACAACCTCGCCGTCAGCGGCGAGCACGCGGTCTTGCAGCTGGGGACGGATGGGGTCTTCATCGAAGACCTCAACAGCACCAACGGCACCTATGTGAACGGAAAGGCCATCAAGCGCCAGGCCTTGCAGAACAACGACGCGATCGAGATCGGCAAGTACAAGATCCGCTTCGTGACGGAGGCGCCACAGGGCCACCACGAGAAGACGATGATGGTCCGCCCCGGGGGGATGGCCGGTGGTGTGGCACCGCCGGCGGCGGCGCCTGGCGCATCGGCCGCCGCGCCGGCCGACGGGCTGCGGGCCATCATCAAGGTCACGTCCGGCGCGGCGGCCGGGCGCGAGGTGCCGCTGGTCAAGGTGGTCACCACCATCGGCAAGCCGGGCGTGGCGGTGGCGGCGATCACCCGGCGACCGCAGGGTTTCGTGCTGGCCCATGTCGACGGCGACAGGCAGCCCCTGCTCAATGGCGAACCGGTGTCGACCGAGCCGGTGCCGCTTCGCAATGGCGACGCGCTCGAGCTGGCTGGCACCCAGATGCAGTTCGTGCAAGCCTGACCGCCGGGGAACCGGGTGGCCGGCCCGCGTTCCTCAGTGCCTGCCGTCCCATCCCGGGAGGGCGCGGCGCGACCCGTCGCGGTGTGAGGCGAGGCGAAAGGCGCAGGCAATGCAGCAAGGCGGCCCGGGTGGCTCCGCGGGGGAACGGCGATGAAGGTGCGGGTGTTGGGGTGCTCCGGTTCGATCGCCCGCGACTGCCGGACGACCTCTTTCCTGGTCGATGGCGACATCCTCGTGGATGCCGGCACGGGAGTGGGAGACCTCACCCTGGAGGAGATGCGGGCCATCGACCATGTGTTCCTCACGCATGCCCACCTGGACCATGTGGCGGCCCTGCCCTTGATGCTGGATGCCTGTGGGGCCCGCCGCACGCGGCCGGTGCAGGTACACGCCCTGCCGGGGACGGTCGAGGCCTTGCGCGCGCACCTGTTCAACGATGTGATCTGGCCGGACTTCGCGCGCATTCCCTCGCGGTCCCGGCCTTTCATGCAGTGGCGCGAGATCGAGGTGGGACGCGTTGTCGAGATCTCGGGCCGGCGGGTCGAGCCCCTGCCGGCGGTCCACACGGTACCCGCCTGCGGGTTCGCGGTGTCGGCCGGTGGCGGCTGCTGGGTGTTCTCCGGTGACACGGGGCGCAACCCGGCGTTCTGGCAACGGCTGGCGCGGCTCGAGGTGGCGGCGCTGGTGATCGAGACGGCCTTCAGCAACCGCGAGCAGGCGCTGGCCCGGCAAAGCATGCACCTGTCCCCCGCCGACCTGGCCAGTGAGCTCGCGCAGCTGCCGCCGGGGCGGCGCATTCCGGTCTACATCACGCACACCAAGCCGGACGAGACCGCCCGGATCATGGACGAGATCCGGCGGCTGGAGGCCTGCCCGGACGGCCAGGGCCTGGGCGGCCACGACATCCGCTGGCTGAGGGCAGGCCAGGAGCTGGAGGTGTGAGCGCGGGCGCATCGCCGGCCGCTTGCCTCGAGTTTCCCTGCGAGTCCTTCCATCCGGGGCGCATCCGGATCGAAGGCCTGCACGGGCAGCTGCGTCGCGAGTTCGTCGAGTCCCAGGGCTGGCTGCCGCTGGAGGAGACCGAGGAAGGCCTGGTGGTGATGTGCCTGGACCCGGAGGCCGTGCGGCGTTCGCGCCTGGTGCCCATGGTGTTCCAGCACCACACCCGCTTCGCCTGGCGCGTTGCCTCGCCGGAGGTTTTTGCGCGGACGGTGGGCCAGCTCTATGGGACCGACGACGGCGAGTCGATCGACGCGTTGTCGGCCGACCTGCAGATCCCGCTGGAGGACGACGCGCAGGTGCTGGCCGAGTCCAGCGCGTTGGACAACGAGCTGGTGAAGTTCGTCAACAAGATGGTGGTCGACGCGTACCACCAGCGGGCGTCGGACATCCACATCGAGCCCATGCCCGGGCGTGGCAAGACGGGCATCCGCTTTCGCGTCGACGGCGTGCTGCGGCACTACCTGGAGGTGTCGGCCCATTTGCGCGGGGCGCTGGTGACGCGGTTGAAGATCATGTGCGACCTGGACATTTCCGAGCGGCGGCGGCCGCAGGACGGCAAGATCGCCTTCCGCCGCTTCGGCCCGCTGGACATCGAGCTGCGCGTGGCCACCGTGCCCACCGCAGGTGGCGTGGAGGACGTGGTGATCCGCCTGCTGGCCGCGGGCGAGCCCATGCCGTTGGAGCAGCTGGACCTGTCGCCCGGCCATCTCGCGCGGCTCAAGGCCGTGGTTTCGCAGCCCCATGGCCTGTTCTACGTGTGCGGACCCACCGGCTCGGGCAAGACGACCACGCTGCACTCGGTGCTTCGGCTGCTCAACACGCCCGAGCACAAGATCTGGACCGCCGAGGACCCGGTGGAGATCACGCAGAAGGGGCTGCGGCAGGTGCAGGTGCACCGCAAGGCGGGACTGGACTTCCCGGCGCTGATGCGCGCCTTCCTGCGGGCGGACCCGGACATCATCATGGTGGGCGAGTCGCGCGATCGCGAGACCGTGGCCATGGGCGTCGAGGCTTCGCTCACCGGGCACCTCGTGCTGTCCACCCTGCACACGAACTCCGCGCCGGAGTCCATCGTGCGGCTGCTGGACATGGGGATGGACCCATTCAATTTCTCCGATGCGCTGCTGGGCGTGCTGGCGCAGCGGCTCGCGCGGCGCCTGTGCGACTGCAAGCAGCCGCGCCGGGTCGAGGCCGACGAGGCCCGGGCCCTCCTGGCCGAGTACACGCAGGCGTTGCGCCAAACCGCCGCCTGGCAAGCCGATCCGCAAGGGCAGGCGCGCCGGCTGTACGACGGATGGCTGGAGCAATGGGGCGCGGACGGGCACCTGCGGCTGTGGCGCCCGGTGGGCTGCGAGCGCTGCCACGCGACCGGATGGCGCGGCCGCGTGGCACTCCATGAGCTGCTGGTGGTGGATGACGGGCTGCGGCGGCTGATCCAGCAGCGCGCGCCGATCCCCCAGCTGCAGGCGGCCGCGCTGGAGGCCGGCATGCGCACGCTGCGGATGGACGGGATGGAAAAGGCGTTGCAGGGCCTCACGGACCTGCACCAGGTGCGCAGCGCGTGCGTTCGTTGACGGAAGGCTGAAGGCTACCGAACTGTTGGGTTGACTTGGCACATCGGCCACGGTCTGATGTGTACCTTAGTTATACCAACTGCACAGTGGAGGCCTCATGTCCCAACAACAACGCGCACCCCAAACCGGTTTCACCCTGATCGAGCTGATGATCGTGGTGGCCATCATCGGCATCCTGGCGGCGGTGTCGCTGCCGGCGTACCAGAACTACGCGAAGCGCGCCAAGATGTCGGAGGTGCTGATGGCGGCGGCGGGCTGCAAGCTGGCGGTGGCGGAGTGGTTCAACACCTCGTCCAAGACCCCGACGGCCAATGGCTTCGGCTGCGAGACGGCTACCAGCCGGTATGTGTCGAAGATCGAAACCGACGCGGACGGGGTGATCACGGTGACCTCGCAGACCATCGGCTCCGGTGCGGACGGTACCGTCATCATGCGCCCGTGCAAGAACGGCGATGCGGCCTCGACCGGCACGTGCACCAAGGCCGAGCTTGGTGACCATATCGCCACCTGGATGTGCGGCCCCGGCGAGAAGGTGGAGACGCGGTACCTGCCGGCAGCGTGCCAGTCCACGGCGGCGGGCGGTACGGCCAGCAACGCGGCGACGCCGCCCGCTGCCGGATCCTCCACGCCTGCGCCTGGCTCGAACTGACAATGTTGTCACTTGGTTCTTTCGAGGAGCCTGCTGAGAGACAATTTTGTCAAAATCAGGCGATCAAATACGTATTTAGGTATTAATACATCGGTTGGCATAACGCTTGCAGCAGTCGACGCATTCTCAACTGCAAACCCTGGAGGTTTCATGAAGCGTCAACTGCAAGCGGGCTTCACCCTGATCGAACTGATGATCGTGGTGGCCATCATCGGCATCCTGGCAGCGGTCGCACTGCCGGCGTACCAGGACTACACCAAGCGGGCGAAGATGTCTGAGGTGGTGTTGGCGGCGTCGGGGTGCAGGACGGCGATCACCGAGGTGATTCATTCGGCCAGCACGCTGCCGGGGGCTGGTGCTTTCGGTTGCGAGTCGACTGCGGCTGCCAGCAAGTATGTCGCAAGCATCGAGACTGCCGACAACGGCGCAATCACCGTGACGTCCCGTGATATCGGTACTGGTGCGAACGGCACCGTGATCCTGCGTCCTTGCTCCAACGCGGGCGCGACGGCTGGCGGTTCTGGCTGCACTGCGCCCACCGCAGGCGGCACCATCGCGGTGTGGCTGTGCGGTCCGGGTTCCGTGGACGCTAAGTTCCTGCCCGCTTCTTGCCGCGCAACCAGCTTGCCCTGAGGCACGACGGTCGGCAATTCAAGCTAGCCTAAACCGGCCGTCTCCTGCTCAGGAGACGGCCGGTTTTCTTTTGAGGTTGAACAACGGATGACGCTACCTCTACGGACCGGCGAGGCCATTGAACTGACGATCCTGATGCCGTGCCTGAACGAGGCCCGGACAGTCGCTGCATGTGTCTCGGAGGCATGGGCCTTTCTCAAGGCCGCAGGCGTGCCAGGTGAAGTCCTGGTTGCCGACAATGGATCCAGTGACGGTTCCCCAGCGCTGGCGCGTGCCGCGGGTGCACGTGTGATCGACGTCCCCGTGCGCGGCTACGGGGCAGCCCTCATGGCCGGGATAAGGGCCGCCAAGGGCCGGTTCATCGTCATGGGCGACGCTGACCAAAGCTATGACTTTTCCTCCCTGTCTTCCTTCCTCGAGCGCCTACGTGATGGCGCCGACCTCGTGATGGGTAACCGCTTTCAGGGCGGTATCCACGCCGGTGCCATGCCGCCATTGCATCGCTACATAGGCAACCCAATTCTCAGCTTCATCGGCCGACGGTTCTTCCGCGTGCCAATCGGCGATTTCCATTGCGGTCTGCGGGGGTTTCGCCGTGATCCGATCCGGGAATTGGGACTGGTGACGCTTGGCATGGAGTTCGCCAGCGAAATGGTGGCCAAGGCCGCCCTAGTCGGGCTGCGGATCGAGGAGGTGCCTGTCGTACTGCGCCCGGACGGTCGTGACCGCTCCCCCCACCTGCGAACCTGGCGGGATGGCTGGCGCCATTTAAGGTTCTTGCTGCTTTTCTGCCCTCGCTGGTTATTCCTCTACCCAGGGATCGGCATGATTTTTTCTGGTCTGCTGGGTTTTTTGGCCTTGCTTCCGGGCGGACTGAACTTTGGCCGGCTTGGGCTGGGGGTTCATACGCTGCTGTACATGGCGGCTGCCATTGTGTTGGGCGTGCAGATGATTCAATTGGCATTGTTGACGAAGTGGATGGGAGTGCTTTCAGGCATTGTTCCCAAGCCTGTCTGGCTGTCCCGAATGGAGCGTTTTCTTTCGTTGGAGGTGGCACTCGTCATGGCCGGGGCCCTGGTTCTGGGAGGGGGAGGATGGTCCATCACACTGGTTCACCAGTGGAGCGCCGCAGGATTCGGCTCATTGGACCCCGTCCAGTCGATGCGTGATGTGATCCCTGCTGTCACCATGATGATTCTCGGGGCCCAGGCTGGAGCGAGCGCGCTGTTTGCAGCAGCCCTGAAGATGTGCATGTGTCGACCGGCCCCTGGAGCCGGTCATGTCTAAGCAAAGCGCCTGGCTCGAATCCGGCCTGCTGACTTTGCTCACTTGGCTATCGCTCCTGGCGATTTCAGTGAGCGAAGGCGGGATGGGTCTGAGTTGGGATGCCCTCAACCATCACATCTACCTTGGCTGGACCGCACAGGGCCACCGTTTCGACCTGGATGCGCTTCCGGCAGCCTTTCAGAGTTTGCAGTTTCCCTACCTGTACTGGCCGGCTTACCAACTTGCGATTCACGGAGCGGGGCCAGTACAAGCTGCTGCTGTACTGTCAGCCCTGCATGTGCTGGTGGTCCCAGCCTTGTGTGCGATCACACGAATCCTGATTCCTGGACCAGGGGTTGATGCGGTGCTCATGCGAGTGCTGGCTGTGGCGATGTCGTTCATCAGCCCAGTGATCCTTTCCCTGACCGACAACACTGCGAATGATCTGATGGCGGCAATACCGCTGGTCTGGGCGATCACCTTTGCCATGTGGGCGAACGAGCCCGATGTTTCCCGGCCGACCCGCAGACGGCATGTGCTGGTGTCCGGGCTCCTGGCGGGCCTCGCGACCACTTTCAAGTTCAGTAATGGTCCGATTGCCCTGTTGCTGCCCCTCTTGTGGATGTGGGGTGACGGATCGGTGCGCTGGAGGGTCAGGCAGGCGCTACTGGGCGGCTTGGCGGCGGCCGCGGGCTTTGCCCTCACCTACGGCTACTGGGGTTGGCTGCTCTGGACGCGGTTTGGCAACCCGGTGTATCCCTTCGGCGAATCCCTGTTTGTACCGATGCGGCAATTGCTTGGGTGGCCGTCATGATCCGCTTTCAACCCGACACCCTGCGTGATGTGCTGTGGCGTCCTCTTGCCATGGCCGCGCCGGATGCGGGTGTTTACATCGAAATCATGGCGCCGGACCTGCGTTTTGCCATGCTTCTGGCTTTGACGGTCATGGTTGCAGTTTTCGCCGGGTTTCGCAGGGAACGGCCTGGCCCGCTCGCTGCGCTGCTGGCATTTGCCTGGTTGGCGTTCATTCCTTGGCTTGCGACGACCGGCAACGGACGGTATTTCATGGTGGTGATCCTGTTGGTGGGGCCGTTGTGTATCGCGCTTGTTCGTCGACTGCCAGTGAGCCGTAATGCCCGATTCGCCGTTTGCACCATCCTGGTCGCGGTGCAAGGCTTCGCAGTGACCGAAGCCGACCCTCGCCGGCAGTGGGCACTGTATTCCTGGGGGGAACCGTATCTCGACATTGCACTCACCCCAGCGGAGCGTGATGAGGCGGCAGCCTGGGTGATCATTTCGGGGATCTCCTATTCCTTGGTGGCGCCACAGTTCCATCCGGGTTCGCGCTGGATCAACTTCTCGTTCCTCAGTGGTGATCCGGTCAAATCTCCGGACGAGCGTCGTGCGCAGCACCGGCTCTCGCAAGCACACAGCGAAGGGTTGCCGTTGAAGTTGCTGGTACCTGTCTATCCCGGCTATGTCGAGTCTTCAGGCCTCCCGAACGACGCTTTGCGTACCGAGATCAATGCCCGACTCGAGCCACGCCGCCTTGCCCTCGCGGGTCCCTGTGAGTTGCGGCGCTCCAAGGTGATGTCGATGACTGTGTCCCTCGGCGAATTGAGGCCGGACCGTGCGACGCCTGAGCCAGCGGGCTTCTGGGTGTGTTCACTGGAACTCCTCGTCGAGGCGCCGCCAAAGCCGGCGGTGACGCATCAGTGGCTTCAAGCTGATGAGGTGTTCGGCCGCCTTGAGCAGGAGTGCCCTCGTTTTTTTCCGCCAGGAAGCGCCAAGACAGTCCGGTTGCCCGAAGGATTCAAGCGCAGCTATCCCGGCAGTGATTTGAACGCCTATGTCTTGGATAACGGTGACGTTCTGTACAAGTACTGGCGGGCACTCAATCCAAACCACGTAGGAACTGTGGGGCAGGTGCTGTCGCCCGGTTTCCAGATGGACTGCCACAAGGTCCACGGGCGATCCGGACTGCCTTGGGAGCGCAAGCTCTGACGATGGGCCAGGCATGGCCCGTCGTCAGAGCTTGCGTGTTTGCGGCAACAGGCTGCGGCCACGCACCAGCTCCAGTACGAGCAGAGCACGCAGCAGGAATTCGTCGAGGAGTGTCTGACGGCGTCGGCACGCCCAAAACAGCAACCTCAGTACGCTGCAGGCATTGTGCGGATTGAAGAACCTGTCAATCTCCGCCCGTTGCTGTGGAGTGAGGTTGCCGCCGTGGACATCACGGAAATTCTCAATCTGCGCAAACATGATGTGAACCCAGCTGCGTCGGCGCATGAACGCCAGGTTCGCCAGGTACCGCCGAATTCCAGGTCCCCGGCCCACCACGTTGCGCCCGTGTTGACGATAGAGGACCCAAGGTGTTTCATCTGCCACAACATGGCCGAAAGCGGTAACAACCAGGTAAATCCACCAATCATGGAAGTAGATGCGCTCGGTGCTACCTGTGAGCCGAACCAACGCCAATGCAGCCGGGTTCAGTGCGATGGTGCAACCTGTAGCGATGTTCTCGCACAGTGCATTCCTGAAGGATGGCCCGCGCGGCCATCGGGCTGTCTCACCGATAGGCGCCAGACGCTCGTCCACGAGGTGAAGACGGGAAAAATACAAAGCCGGAATTGTCCCCAGGCTGCGCAACGCGTGACAGGCCCGCACGATCTTGCCTGGTAGCCAGACATCGTCTTGGTCGGACAACATCACGATGTCAACGTCATCGCCCACCGTATCGAGCAGTGCGAAAAAGCTCCGAGCGAACCCGATGTTGGGGCCCGCCATGAGTGTGATCCTGGTGTCTGCGATACCTCGCAGCATTTCCACTGTGTGATCGGTGGAGCCGTCGTCGCGTACCACGAGCCGGCCACCAGGTGGAAGCTGCTCAAGAATGGATTGGACTTGTTGTACAACAAATGCTTCACCCTGGTAAGTGGACATCAGCACTGTCACGCGCGGGGCTAAGTTGGGATTCATGGGCGCAATTCAGATTATCTGCGCCGGATAGCGGCATGCGTTACCAGGCCACCGTGCGCCATCTGGACGAAGCCGAGCGGATAAGCCATGAAAACACGGGGTTCGAGGCAGGATGGGGTGCCGCGCTCGCTTACCCTATGTCAACGCATGCCGGCTGTTCCGAACACCTTTCGGATTGCCGAGGTGGCCCGGAGCAGCTTCAGGTAGGTGCGTGACTGCAGGGACCGCCGCACCCGGGATGCCAGCCGCCATTTGATCAACTGAAGCGTTGACGAGCCGCTCGTCATCCGCAACCTGACGTGCGGAGGCAACCAGGCCTGATCGAGTGCCTTGACCGAGGATGGCAGGATCCAGGGGTCAGACCTTCCTTTTTCCACCTGCCATCGCAGCGAAGGTCGAATCCAGCCGTTGGCCAGGGAGGTTTCCAGTGCTGCCACTGTCGCGGGCCGCTGATTCAACGCCTTCAGCAATGCCTCGCACCAAAGCGCTGCATTGGGGTTGTATACGCTCAACCAAGGCTGCGTCCCCATATCCGTGAAGTGAATGTTGGCCGTGGCTCCTGGTTCGAAAATCTCCAGCGAGTTCCACGCCATGGGCAGGGCGGAGGACTTTGACCCGACGAAACAGAAGTCCTTCATCACCTCGTTGTAGGTTACTTTTCCTGATTGATAGTCGTGCAGAACTCGCTTTCCTTCCCAAGAGGCTTTCGAGTTGTCCACCAGAAACACCGAAAACTGTGCGCGCCTGCCTGGAGTCGGCGCACACCCCATCAGGGTCTGGCCCTTCATGTCGGTGTTGAACAATTCGAAGACATCCTTGAATACCAGCATGTCCGAGTCGAAATACAAGCCGCGGCCCTTGTGCCCCGCAAGTTCTGGAAGGAAGATCCGTTGGAAGCTGAATGGCGTGCCGGACTCCCCCTGCGCGAACATAGCGCGCGAGAGTGAGTCCCCATCCACATAGCGCACAGTCAGGAAGGTGCTGGACTCGATACTCCACTTCAGCACTTCCGTGGCAAGGCATTGTTCAGCCTCGGTCCCGATCATCACGAAGGGCGTTTCACAGCGTGCGGAGCAAAACTTGACGCCATGCCGGTCGCGTACCGCCCGGAGCTCTTGGAACTGGAGGTCAAAGTCGTCCTGGATGGACCGCAGCTTCTTGTACTCGACGTCCTTGAAAGCACTCGCATACGCAGAGCCACCGTCCACGCCCGCCAACAGGATGTCGTCAAATCCGGCCTGAGCAAGGAGCTCGGCTAGGATGGGGGCACTGAAGTTGCCGGTCTGGATCGTCGGGCCGAAAGAAGAATCCGGCTCAGCTGTAGACAGGTTGAAGACGCCATGCCGGCCGTAGAAGCTGGATGCCCACTGCTCGCTGACTGCACTCGACTGATCGGGACCATAGATCGTCAATCCCCCGATCTGGGAAATCGCCTTGTGCGTCACCCGCGGTGTGATCAGCAACGAAATGCCCGAAGCGGCAATTTCAGGGCCAGCGCGCTCCAGGATGTCGCGATCAATGATGAACGACGCGTCACAGCGCGTTCGAAGCGCGGTCTCGTTCAGCCCCACGGTGAAACGGGCTGCAGGGTCCTTGCCCGGTTCGTAATCCGCAAAAGAAGGTCCCTTGCCCAGGATCGCTGCGCGTCCGTTGAAACGACGCGCCAGGGATCTGAGCTCTGACAACGCCGACCGAGGCTTGGGGAGGTTTGTCTGAGAATTCTGAGTGCTCATAGCCGTGAGGGTAATCGGCCTAATTTGACAAAGTATCCTGCCATTGGCGTACAACCCTTTCCAGGGACCATCCGGTCCTGACCCGCTCCTGCCGCTGCCGGAGAATAGATCAATACCTTGCGCTCAAGCAGACTCCGAAAATGCAGGGGCAAGGTCAGTATCTTTCCCAACGACGCCTCCATAACGCGACTGGTGGGTGCCATGATGCTTGAGCAAAACGACGATTGGAGCCTTAACCGGCGCTACATGCAGCTCAAGGGCCTGCAAGCCCTGAGCGATACTTTACCGACTCGACTGTCCGCAGTGGCACGCTGAGCACCGTGTATCTCAGCCTGTCAGGGCTGTGGACTTACATCATCTTCCGGGACGGGACCCTTCTATTTCGCAATCGAGATCAGAAGTTGCCGGGCGTGACTCAACAGCGTCATGAATCTACCGCGGACTAATGTCGGAAATTTGACGAACTGACCTCGATTCAGCAGCCATCTGCGACGTCGCTCGGTACGCTGAAGATAGTCAAGCATGTTTTGCGCCGCATGTGGCTCTTCCGTCTTACCTGTAGCGGAAAAATCTTTAGACAACAACGCCCAGAACTCGGGACTGCCGTGTGCCTCCCGCTGTTGCAGGGATTCCACCGAAAAGCCAGCTTGCGCAGCGAGTAGGCAAAACCCATGCATAGAAAAGTTGAAACGGTGCGCGATATGCAAGAACAGACGCAGATCACCGGCTGGAAGCGGATGCTCACTTATTCTGCTGACGTCGGGCACGATGATTAGTAGTTTCCCTTCAGGCGCAAGCAAGTCCCGCAGTCCTCGAAGTTGCGCTAACGGATCACGTACATGTTCAAAAACATGATGCATATAAACCAGTGCTGGCGCCGGCGCATCGTTCAGCGCAGCGAGCGGAGGTCCCCATTTGAGGGCGAGTCCTCTACTGCGACCGAAGTCAACAAGCTCTCTACTGTAATCGCAACCACTGACTTGATAGTTGTTTCGACGCAGCACATCAAGTGCGCCTCCAGCTCCGCATCCGGCCTCGAAGATCAATGATCCTGCAGCCAACCAGCCCTTTACCGAATCAAGGACGCGTTTACCGTACGCCTGCTGCTTCCTGAAGTAGGCGAGATGATCGTCCGAACGGGCGTACATCTGCTGGTAGTAGTGCGTGTAGAAATCCGCGAGACTGTCGTCATCCGGATAAGGATTGGTGCGCAGCGTTCCGCAAGCTGAGCACAGCACCGTTTTCAGTGGTAGCCCGTATCGATCCACTTCCGCCAACATAATGTCGCTACCAGATTGGCCACATGGGCACGGATCGGAGCGCATTCGATAACTGCCATCGTGCAGCTTTTTCGAAATTATTGAGACAAAGTTACGCTGTTCTCGACTTAATCGCGTCGCAGGCCCACTCTTGCTGCTAAAGCGTTGGGATAGTAAAGCAGAGGGCTGAATTAAGCGCACAATAAGTTGCTGCTGTTTAATTAAATACGCATTTGCCCATGAATTTGTCATGCGTAATGCGTCCGTTGGGGCACTGTCGATCTTCGACTTCCACGCCGTCAGGATACGAATTTATCGATCTTCTTCTCTAGTAACATGCACATCGCCGCTATGTTGCAGATGTAGTAGGCGGAGGAGGCAATTGCCAAGCCGGTCAGCCCCATCAGCAGGAATCCGGCGGACTTCAGGATCACGCCGAGAATGAAACCGGTCATCCCTATCCTCACAGGGGTGCGCGTATCGTTCAAGGCGTAGAAGGCCGAGACCGCGATGGTTCCGGATGCCGCGACATGCAGGTATCCCAGTAAGGCCAGGCAGACGAACCACATGTCATGTGCTTGACCCGGGGATACTTTCAGCAGCATCCCCAGAATTGCTTCCCACTCAGGATAAAGCGCGATCATTCCAACTGCCGCCAGCGCAGTCGCCAGGCTGATGCGGACCACACAAGTGCGGTAAGTCTTCCTCAACTCTTCGTACTCCTCCCGTGCTGCCAGCCTTGCGAGTTGCGGGACGACGGGCACGCAAACGGCACGTTCCAGTACTGTCGCCAGAGCGCTCATTGCAGTCTGTGCCAGACTGAATACAGTCACCCCGCCAGCCGGGGCAAGCGAAGTCCAGTAACGATCGACAAGAGGCGAGGTCTTGTAGACGGCCGACCCAGCCAGAAGCGGCCTGAGGCTCGTCCAGGCATCCCTGTGCCGCCACGCTTGCCGGGCGAGAAGCACCGGCCTGCCGGCTTGAGAGTGCAAGACGAGGAATACGCCGATGGCGCGTGCAAGCACAGCCCAGGCTGCAGCCGCCACACCGCCGACTGGCACCACGACCCAGGTCATGCCCAACAGGAAAAGCGTGCCGATCAACGACACCATCTCGGCTCGAATGAATTGATCGCGAGCCCGCAATGCGGTGGTGAGTAAAGCCGAATGACAGTTGAACGCGGCCCCCGCGAGCAGAGGCAGCGTCATAGATGAGGTCAGCCTCGACTGTTCGTGATCGAATCCTGGAAATATGACGCGTATCCATGCATCCGAAAACAATGCAACGGGAATGGCGACGCTGGCAAACAGCATCAGCGTCTGAGTTTGCGCAATCCCCTGGGTTTCGCGCCACTTGGCGCTATCGTTCAAGAGTACCGATAGTCTAGGCTGCCATACGCTTTGCAGTGAAACGGAAAGAATCGAAAAAAGGAACAAGGGAACCGACTGTGCCGCCACGAAGGCGTCCGTCATCGGCCCCATCCCAACGATCCGAAGGACTATGAGCTGGACGAGGACGTTTGCCGCAAGTTGAAGCGTGGCCAAGGCGCCTAACGATAGATTCAATCCCACGGCTCTGTGTCATCCTTTTCACGCGGGCTCTTTCAGAGACCGTCCCCCCAAGGGGCAGTCAAGGCGGATTTGACTGCCTCCAGGCAGGCTCCACACGGTGATCTTACGCTGAGCTGCTGGGCAAAGCGCGAGATCGCCGAGCGCGGCAAAACCAGCGGCATCAGCAAGCTCATGCTGGTACAGGTGAAAGCGGTGTGCGCTTCGAGAAGGCGCCGGGCCAGCAGATGCAGGCGGACTTCACCTAGGTGCGCCAGGGTCGCGATCCGCTGTTGGTATTCGCGGCTTCGTGCCCCAGCTTGCCCCCCAAGTTCGAGGTCCAGAAGCTGGCGCACCGGGCAGTAATGGCGGGCCAGACGATGGACGGTGCCCGGGTCGGTCACATTCAATTCGGCTACCTGAAGACACGGTGGGTCCGAACTCAATCGGCGTTGACTGTCATGTGATTGCTCATGACCGCAGCCTAGAATCCCGTCACGCTGGCGATCAGGGATTGACAGTGCCCCCTACCGACGGAGGCCTTTGCCAGCGGGTCTTACGTCGCCTTTCCGGAGCAAGTGCATTGAACGTGGTCTTTGACCCTTTGGACCCTCGCGTTGGTGGTTCCGCGCGCGCAAAATTCCTGATGGGGGCCTGCTTTGCTGCAATTGCCTTACCGTGGATTAGCAATTTCAGCGGGGGGCCCTCCGCCCAGGTTATTCCCTGGCTCGTAAGCTTTTTTGCTATCGCGGTCCTGTGCGGCGCCGGTGGCATGCGCCGGCTCCCCCGTGCAGCGCTGCTTGCCTGCGTCGCCATCGGTGCTTGGAGCATCCTCCGTGGCCACGGCGGCCTGGATTTCTTCGCCTTTGTCGGCGGCATCAGCCTGGTCCTCCTGTCCGCATCAGCCGGCGCATCCCTCGCCTCGCGCGAGGACGGCCTGCGGGCCGTGGCGTGGGCGCTGGTGGCGGCTGCGGCCGTCAATGCTGCCATCGGCCTGGCCCAGCACCAGGGCTTCCTGCAGGAGGGCAACCAGTGGCTCAGCGCCGGATTGCCCGGTGAGGCCGAGGGCAACCTGAGGCAACGCAACCTGTTCGCCAGCCACTTGAGCCTGGGCATGATCGCCCTGGCTTGGCTGTTTGCCCGCGGCCTGCGCATGGCAGTGGCGCTCCCCCTTGTCGTCCTCCTCGCGGTGGCCAGCGCGGCGAGCACATCGCGCACCGGCCTGCTGCAATTGGTGCTTCTGGCAGGTTTTTCCATGGCCCTGCCCGGTCCGCGTCGTGCCCAACGCATCGCCCTGTGCATCACAGGCCTGGCCACCTACGCGCTGGCTACCTTCGGCCTGCCCTGGCTGCTGGAGTTGCGGGGCATCGATGCCGCCAACCTGTTCGACCGCACCTCGAAGGTCCCCCTGTGCAGCAGCCGCCGCACCCTGTGGTCGAACGTGCTGACGCTGGTGGCCCACAAGCCCTGGCTCGGCTGGGGCTGGGGCGAGCTCGATTACGCGCATTACGCCGTGCTGTTCGACGGCACCCGCTTTTGCGACATCCTGGACAACGCGCACAACCTGCCCCTGCACCTGGCGGTGGAGCTGGGTGTGCCGGCGGCTGCCATCGTGGTGCTCGTCGCCGTGGTGGCCACTTGGCGGGCCCGGCCCTGGCGCGAGGCGGATGGCGACCGCCGCTTCGCCTGGGCTGTTCTTGCGGCACTGGCGTTGCACAGCCTCGTCGAGTACCCCCTGTGGTACGGGACCTTCCAGATGGCGGCGGGCATTGCGCTGGGCATCCTGTGCGCGCGCCGGCTTCCCGAGGTGCTGCCGGCCACGCGCTGGGCCTGGACGGCTGCCGTGCTGGTGGTGGCCTGCTATGCGAGCTGGGATTACTGGCGCGTGGGCCAGATCTACCTGCCGCCCGCGGCGCGATCACCCGCCTATGCCGACAACACCGTCATGCGCGTCGGCCATTCCTGGATCTATCGTGACCAGGTGCGCTTTGCTGCCCTGACACTGGCGCCACTGACGCCCCAGAACGCGCAGCAGGTGAACCTGCTGGCCCGCGAGATGCTGCATTTTTCCCCCGAGCCGCGGGTGATCGAGAAAGTGATCGAAAGCGCCAGGCTCCTGGGGCGCGACGACGAGGCCGTGCAGGAAATGCGCCGCTACCAGGCGGCCTTCCCCAAGGAGTACAACCGCTGGCTCCTGGCCCAGGGCCAGCCCGGTCAGGCGGCGCGGTAACTGCCCGACTTGCCCCCGTGCTTTTCCATCAGCCGCACATCGCTGATGGTCATGCCCCGGTCCACGGCCTTGCACATGTCATAGATCGTGAGGAGCGCCACCTGGACCGCGGTGAGCGCCTCCATCTCGACGCCGGTGGGGCCGACCGTTTCCGCCGTGCACCGGCACAGGACGGCAGGGCCGGCCGGCTCGAGCTCGAACTCCACGGCCACCCGGGTCAGCGCCAGCGGGTGGCACAGCGGGATCAGGTCGCTGGTCTTCTTGGCGGCCTGGATGCCGGCGATGCGGGCGATGCCCAGCACATCGCCCTTCTTGGCCGTGCCACTGGCGACCAGTTGCCAGGTGGCCGGCTCCATGACAATGCGGCCCTGGGCCACGGCCACCCGGTGGGTGGCAGCCTTGGTGCCCACGTCGACCATGTGGGCCTGGCCTTCGGCGTCAAAATGCGTCAGTGAACTCATGGCGGCAGCAGGAATCAGGTGAAGGTATGCAGACCACGATGATACGGGCCCGAGGCGCGCGCGCAGCCCTGCGCATGGCAGTCCTTGCCAGCCTGCTGGCCTTGGCCTGGCAACCTGCGACCGCCCCCGCCCAGCTTCCCTCCCTGGGCGACCACACGGACCTGTCCGTGTCCCAGGAACGGCGCATCGGCGAGCGCATCGTGCGCGAGCTGTATCGGGACCCCGACTACATCGATGATCCCACCCTGGCCGATTACATCCAGGCCCTGTGGCAACCCCTGCTGGCGGCCGCCCGCCTGCGCGGCGAGCTGCCGCCGGAGCTGGACCAGCGCTTCGCCTGGCAACTGCTGCTAGGCAAGGACCGCAGCATCAACGCGTTCGCCTTGCCCGGCGGCTGGTTTGGCCTGCACCTGGGGCTGGTGGCTACCACGGGCAGCCGGGACGAGCTGGCCTCGGTGCTGGCGCACGAGCTCAGTCACGTGACGCAGCGCCACATCTCCCGCATGGTGACCCAGGACCGCCAACAGCAGCCCTGGGTGATCGGCAGCATGATCCTGGGCTCGCTCGCCGTGGGGCGCAACCCGGCGGCGGCGCAGGCGTTGATCGCCGGCGGTCAGGCGCTGGCGATCCAGGGCCAGCTGAAGTTCTCCCGGGACATGGAGCGCGAGGCCGACCGGGTGGGCCTCGGCGTGCTGACCCAGGCAGGCTTCAACGGCCAGGGCTTCCCTGCCATGTTCGAGAAGCTGCAGAACGCCGCCCGCCTGAATGACGACGGCTCCTTCCCCTACCTGCGCACCCACCCGCTGACGGTGGAGCGCCTGGCCGACATGCGCGCGCGCCTGCCCGTGGGCGAGCGGCCGGCCGCGCCACCGAACGACCTGCAGCACACGCTGATGGCGGCGCGCGCGCGGGCTTTGTCGGCCGATGGGGTCGACGGCCTGCGCGCCCTGGTGCGCGAGGCCGAAGGCACGCTCGGCGACCGGTTGCGGCAGGCGGGGGCGCTGTACGCGGGGACGCTGGCCGCGTCCCGCCTGCGCGAGCCCGCCGTGGCCCAGCGCCTGCTGGCCCGCCTGGAGCCGCTGGTCACGGGTGAGGAGCGCAGTGCCCGGGCCGGCCGGCTGCTGGCCGCTGAACTGGCCCTGGCCGCCAACGATGCAGCGCGCGTGTCGGCCCTGGTGCAGGGCGCGGCGCCGACCGCCCGCCCCGAGCTTCTCCTGGCGGCCCAGGCGGCCGTGAAAGCCGGGCGGCCCGCGGAGGCCTCGCAGCGGCTGCAGACCTGGGTGGCCCTGAATCCCGGCGATGCGACGGCCTGGCAGGCGCTGGCCACGGCCTTGCAGGCCCAGGGCGAGGGGCAGGCCCTGCGCGCGATCCGCGCGGAGGCAGAAGCCCAGGTGGCCCGGCTGGATTACGGTGCGGCGATGGACCGGCTGCGCGCCGCGCAGGCGCTCGCCCGCCGACCGGGGGCCGACCACTTCGAGGCGTCGATCATCGACACCCGCGCCCGCCAGGTGGAATCACTGCTTCGAGAACAGGCGCTCGAGCGCTGACTCGATGAGGACGCCGATGAGGGAGTAGATCAGGGATCCCAGGAGTGCCGCGCCAAAGCTGCGCACACCGAAGCCCTCGAGCAGCCAGGCCGCTGCCCAGAACATCAGGGCATTGATGATGAACAGGAACAGCCCCAGCGTCACCATCGTGACCGGCAGGGTGAGGACCACCAGCACGGGCCGCACGACCAGGTTCAGCAAACCGATGACGAAGGCCGCCGCGAGGGCGCTGGTGAAGCTGGTGACCTGCACGCCGCTGTAGACGTTGGCCACGAACAGCAGTGCCGCCGCGCTGAGCAGCCATTTGGCGAGGAGCTTCATGCGGGGAGAATAGCACCGCAGGGCGCGGTTACCGGGCAGGCGCTATGATCCGCGTCCCCCTGCGATCGACCATGTCCGCCAGCATCCACATCACCGACATCGAAGCTGCCATCAACTGGTGGCGCGAGCGCGCGCCCTCACCCGATGGCGTCACGCTGGCGCCGCCCCTGCGCGCGCTGGCCGAGGTGTATGCGCTGATGGTGTTCCACCACGAGGATGAGGCCGCCGAGCAGGGCTTCCCGGCCAAGGCGTGGGAGGCCTGGAAGGCCTGGTACGACGCCACCCCCGACACCCCCTGCATCGCGATCTGCTCGACGAGCCAGGGCGACGAGTCCTGCAAGGGCTGCGGGCGTACGTTTGACGAGGTGCAGCACTGGCCGGGGATGACCCCCGGCGAGAAGCGCGCCGTGTGGCGGCGCATCACCATCGAAGGGGATGCGTGGCGGTTCAACCGGTACAGCGAGCGGGCCGCCGAGGGCGAGGCGCCGCCGCCCACTGCGGCCGGCGCCTGAGCCTTACTTCCAGCGAACCGGCTCGATATCCACGCTTCGCTGCCCGTCGCCGATCATCAGCACGCCTTCCTGCACCGTCGCCTGCAGCTGCATGGTGCGCGCCGCCAGCTGCGCGAGCTGCTGGCTGGCCTCGGTGGGGATACGAAAGACTTCCAGGTTGGACAGGCGCGCGAGCTTGCCCTCGATGCCGCGCCACCACACCTCCGCCGCATGGTGGAAGCAGTAGACGCGTACCCGGTCGGCCTTGGAGCAGGCCTTGGCGATGGGCTTCTCCTCGGGCTGGCCGACCTCGATCCACAGGCGCGCACGGTCCGTGAAGTCACGCAACCAGACGTCGGGGGAGTCGGTGTCGGACAGCCCCGCGCCGAAGGCCAGCGTGCCGTCGCCGCCGCAGTCGTCCTGCAACGCGTGGGCATTGAGGGCCAACGCCGCCAGGCGGACCATCATGCGTTCATCCGTCTCGCTGGGATGGCGGGCCAGGGTGAGCGCATGGTCGGCGTAGTAGCCGTGGTCGATGTCGGCCAGCTGCACGCTGGCCTTGAAGATGGTGGACTTGATCGCCATGAGGGCCGCTTCAGGCGCGGCGTGCCAGCGCCGCGGCCATGCCGACGTAGCTGCCGGGGGTCATCTCCAGCAGGCGTTGCTTCTCGCCCTCGGGGATCTCCAGCGAACGGATCAGGCCGTGCAGGTCCTCGGGACGCACGGTCTTGCCACGGGTGACTTCCTTGAGCTTCTCGTAGGCGCCTTGCACGCCATAACGGCGCATGACGGTCTGGATCGGCTCGGCCAGGACTTCCCAGGCGTTGTCCAGGTCCTCGGCCAGGGCCTCGGCGTTCAGCTCCAGTTTGCCCAGGCCCACGCCCAGCGAGTGGTAGGCCAGGGCCGAATAACCCAGGGCCACGCCCATGTTGCGCAGGACGGTGGAGTCCGTGAGGTCACGCTGCCAGCGCGAGATGGGCAGCTTCTCCGACAGGTGGCGCAGCAGCGCGTTGGCCAGGCCCAGGTTGCCTTCGGCGTTCTCGAAGTCGATGGGGTTGACCTTGTGCGGCATGGTCGACGAGCCGATCTCGCCCTCGCGCAGGCGCTGCTTGAAGTAGCCCAGGCTGATGTAGCCCCAGACGTCACGCGCCCAGTCCACCAGGATGGTGTTGGCGCGCGCCACGGCGTCGAACAGTTCGGCCATGTAGTCGTGCGGCTCGATCTGGATCGAGTAGGGCTGGAAGGTCACGCCCAGGCCCAGGGGCTCGGGGGTCTCGACGACCTTTCGGCTGAAGGCTTCCCAGTCGAAATCGGGGAAGGCGGCCAGGTGGGCGTTGTAGTTGCCCACGGCACCGTTCATCTTGGCCAGCAGCTTGACGCCGGCAATGCGCTCGCGCGCACCCGACAGGCGCACGACGACGTTGGCGATTTCCTTGCCCACGGTGGTGGGGCTGGCCGTCTGGCCGTGCGTGCGACTGAGCATGGGCACGTCGGCATGGGCCTGGGCCATCTCGCGCAGCTTGGCGATGATGCCGTCGATCGCCGGCAGGATCACCTGTTCGCGCGCCGCCTTGAGCTGCAACGCGTGGCTGGTGTTGTTGATGTCCTCGCTGGTGCAGGCGAAGTGCACGAATTCAGCGGCGGCGGCCAGTTCCGGGCGGGCCTCGAACTTCGACTTGATCCAGTACTCCACGGCCTTGACGTCGTGGTTGGTGGTCTTCTCGATGTCCTTGATGGCCTTGGCGTCGGCCTCGCTGAAGTTCTTGACCAGGCCCAGCAGGTAGGTGCGGGCGCCCGGGGACAGGGGCTTGAATTCCGGGAAGCCGGCGTCGGACAAGGCGATGAACCAGCAAACTTCGACCTGCACGCGCTTGTGCATGAAGCCCATTTCGCTCATCAGCGGGCGCAGGGGGGCGAGGCGGCCGGCGTAGCGGCCATCCAGCGGCGACAGTGCCGCGATGGTGGAGAGAGTCATGGGTGTCAATTGTAGGATCCCCCATGGGTTGGGGGCCGATCCCCGCCGGCCCGTCCGTCGGGCGGGGCGAACCCCTAGAATCGGGACCCCGCCTCACCAGTAAGCCCGGAAAGCGTTTGTCCATGAAACTGATCGGAGCCACGACCAGCCCTTACGTGCGCAAGGTGCGCGTCGTCATGGCCGAGAAGAAACTGGATTACCAGCTGGTGCTGGAGGACGTGTGGTCCAAGGACACGTCGATCGCCCAGTCCAATCCCCTGGGCAAGGTGCCCTGCCTGGTGATGGAAGGCGGCGAGGCGCTGTTCGACTCCCGCGTGATCGTGGAGTACCTGGACACGCTGTCCCCCGTGGGCAAGCTCATTCCCGCCGTGGGCCGCGAGCGCGCGGAGGTCAAGACCTGGGAAGCGCTGGCCGATGGCGTGCTGGATGCGCTGATCCTGGCGCGCCTGGAGTCGCACTGGCCCGGCCGCCATGACGGCGAGCGCAGCCAGGCCTGGATCGACCGCCAGCTGGGCAAGACCCACGCCAGCCTCAAGGCGATGAGCCTGGGCCTGGGCGAGAAGCCTTTCTGCACGGGCATCCACCTGTCCCTGGCCGACATCGCCGTGGGCTGCTGCCTGGGCTACCTGGATTTCCGGTTCCCGGAGATCGACTGGCGCACCACCTACCCCAACCTGGCCAAGCTGCACGAGAAGCTGATGCAGCGGCCCAGCTTCATCGATTCCAAGCCGGCCTGAGGTCTGCGGGCCCGCCCGGCGGGCCTCAGGCCGCGCCCATAGGCCAAATTCACAGGCCCGTGATCCGGCGTACCGTCGCCTGGTACAGGCGGAACGGCAGCAGGCGGAAGGTCTTCATCCACAGCGTGAACCGGCGCGGGAAGTGGATCTCGAACTGCCCCCGGCGCCAGCCCCGCAGGATCTCGTTCGCCGCCTCCTCCGGGGAGATGAGGGCGGGCATGTCGAACTGGTTCTGCGCCGTCAGCGGCGTCTCCACGAAGCCCGGGTTGATCAGGCTCACACCGATGCCCCGGTCATGCAGGTCCATGTACAGCGTCTCGGCCAGGTTGATCAGCGCCGCCTTGGTGGGACCATAGGCCAGGCTCTGGGGCAGGCCCCGGAAGCCCGCCACGCTGCTGACGAGGCTGAGGTGGCCGCGGCCCTGCGCCAGCAGCTGCGGCAGCACGGCATCGAGGACGTACAGTGCGCCGGTGTAGTTCACCTGCTCGTGGCGGCGCATTTCCCCCAGGTCGAATTCCGTGGCGCGCAGGGCCTTGTAGTAGCCCGCGCAATAGACCACGCTGTCCAGCGCCCCGTCCTGGGCGATGCGGGCCGCGGCCTGCCGCAGGGCGACGGCGTCGCCCACGTCCAGTGGGAGGGCCACCGCGCCGGGATGCAGGGCGGTGAACTCGGCCAGCGCTGCTTCGTTGCGGGCGGAGACATAGACGCGCGCGCCTTGGGCATGCAGCGCGTGCGCCACGGCGCGGCCGATGCCGCTGGAGGCGCCCACCAGCCACACGCCCTTGCCCCGCCAGTCGGCGATGGGCGGGTTCAGCGGGCCCCACCACCGCGGCCGCGGTGGTGTGCCGCCAGGAGTCAATCCCAGTTGCATCATCGTTTCGTGAAGGAGAGCGTGACCTCGCCTAGCTTCACGCCCCACTTGCTCATGGCGGCGCGATTGAGCATCACCTTGTCGTCCATCAGGTACATCCAGTCGTCGAAATCCACATGCCAGACGCGTCCGTCCACGGGCAGCGCCAGCGTGTAGGACCAGCGCAGCGCATTGCCGCGGGCCTGGCCGTGCGCCTCGCCCACCACGTCGTCCGCGCGGCCGGTGTAGCGGCCATCGGCATGGCGCGTGATGCGCCAGACGCGGCGCTGCTTCGTGCCGTCGCTGTAGGTGAAGGCCTCGTCGAGCACGCCCTCGTCGCCCTGCCAGGTGCACTCCATGACGACGGTGAAGCGCTTGACGACCTTGCCCGAGCGGTCGGTGAAGACGCCCCAGGCGTCGACCGTGCCGTTGAAGTAGGTGCGCAGGTCCAGCGCGGGCCGTTCGGCCGCGTAGTCCGCGATGTCGGGCGTGGCGCAGCCCGTGAGGGTCGCCGCGCCCGCGAGGGCGCCGGTGAGCATCAGTCGGCGTTTCATGGCGAGTTCTTCCGGATGTGGGTGAGGTACAGGCCGGCGGCCGCCAGCGCCTTGAGCGCGCAGGGCAGGCCGCCATAGGCCAGGGAGAGGGTGGCAAGGGCAGCGCCGTCACGGCTGCCGGGGGCGTAGCCGGCCAGCCCCAGCAGGGGCAGCGCCAGGCCGGCGGCCAGGGCGAGGTTCAGCTTGGTGGCGAAGTTCCACCAGCCGAAGTAGGCGCCGTCGTGGCGGCCGCGGTCACCGGCTTGCGCGATGACGCCGGCCAGCAGCGCACCGGGCAGGGCCAGGTCCGCGCCCAGCGCGAAGCCGGAGGCGGCGCAGACGGCCAGGAAGGCGGCCGCGTCCCCCGCGCCCAGGGTGACGGTCCACACGAAGGCAGCGACGGACAGCCCCATGCCGGCCAGCCAGCTGCGCGCCAGGCCGATGCGGCGCACCAGCGCCAGCCACGCGGGAATGGACAGCGCCGCGCACAGGAAGTACAGGCCCAGGAAGGCAGGCTCCCACTCGCGCGGGGCCTGCAGCCGGTCCTGCACGAAGAACAGGACCAGCGTGGCCGGCACCGCGCTGGCGATGCCATTGAGCATGAACACCGCCAGCAGGCGGCGGAAGGCGGGTCGGCGCAGGGGCAGCCAGGTGTCGGCCGCCAGGGTGTCCGGCGTGCCCTCCCGCAGGCGGGTGGCGGTGGCCTGCCCGGCGGGCCGGACTGCGTGCGGCGCGGGCCCGCGGCCCCAGGCCACCCAGCCCACGGCGAGCAGCCCGGTGAACAGGGCGGCCGTCGCCGGCAGGCCCAGCCAGGTGGGCAGCACCGAGGCGACGAGCACGCCCGGCACGCCCAGGCCCTCGCGCCAGCCGACGATGCGGGCCTGGCGGGCCTCATCGCCTCCCAGCCGCGCCCCCCAGGACTGGTGGGCTACGGCCAGGGCGCTGTAGGCCAGGTAGGTGATGGCCAGGGTGGCCGCCGCCCAGGCCAGCGCCGCCAGCGGGCCGCGGACCGGAGGCATGAACAACAAGGCGAAGCCGGCCGCCAGCACGGCGCCAGCGCCCGCGCCGGCCCGGCGCACCGCATCGGGCGAGCGGCCATGCAGGCCGTCCACCCAGCGGCCGATCCAGGGGTCCGCAAAGGCATCCAGGAGCCGGGCCGCCAGCAGCACCGCGCCGAGCAGGGCCAGCGGCGTGCCGAACTCACGGGCGTAGTGGTTGGGCACCAGCACGTAAAGCGGCAGCGCGACGAAGGCCAGGGGCAGGCCCAGCAGGCCGTAGCGCCAGCCGTCGCGTGCGGTGAAGGCCTGGGGGGTGGCGCTCATGGCGGTGAACCCGCCAGCAGCCGCTGGCGCAGCGCCGGCTCCGAGGTGGCTTCGCCCAGCCAGATGGCGAAGAACAGCCGGGCGAAGGTGGGATCGGCGATGTCGCCGAGCGGGCGGCCGTTGTGGAAGAAGGCCGCGCCCTGGCCGGGGCGGTGCAGCCCGGCGATGCGGTCGCCGCGCTTCACGCTGGGCAGCAAGGCGGCCAGGCGCGTGCGCCAGCCCTCGGCCTGCGCCGCATCGATCACGGCATGGCGACTCATCTCGTCGACGGAGCGGCGGGCGATGTCGGCCGCGGAGAACTCCCGCGCGTACTGCAGCTCCAGCACGAACGGCTGCTCGGCGAAGGCGCCGGCCCGGAAGCCCGGCCCGGTCCACAGCACGGCGTCATACACATGCAGGCCGAAGAAGGTCAGCCGGCCCTGGCCCGTGGCGCGCAGGGGCACCGGCGCGGCGGCGGTGATCGGCGCGGCGAGCGGTGCCGGACCGGGCGCCTGGGTGGCCCCGGCGGCCAGCGCCATGCCCATGACGGTGGCAGCGATCAGGGCTTTTGCAGCGTGTACTGCACCACGTCGATGTTCGACTGCGCGAACGCGGCTTCGCAGTAGGCGAGGTAGAACTCCCATGTGCGGATGAACCTCTCGTCAAAACCCAGTTGCAGCACCTGCGCCCTGGCTTCCAGGAAGCTTTCCCGCCAGCGGCGCAGGGTCTCGGCATAGTCGGCGCCGAAGGCCATTTCATCGACCACCCGCAGGCCGGCGGCCTGGGCCTCCCGGCGGAACTCGCGCGGGCACGGCAGGCAGCCACCGGGGAAGATGTACTGCTGGATGAAGTCGGTCGATCGGACGTAGCGCTCGAACAGGGCGTCGTCGATGACGATGCTCTGGATGCAGGCGCGGCCGCCCGGCTTGAGCAGGCGCTCGATGCTGGCGAAGTAGGTGGGCCAGTACGCGCGGCCCACGGCTTCCACCATCTCGATGGAGCAGATCGCGTCGAACGGGCCGTCGCTGATGTCGCGGTAGTCCTGCAGGCGCAGCTCGGCGCGGGCCTTCGGGCCGTTGAAGGCCTGCAGCCGGCGCTGGCCGTGGGCCAGCTGCTCGGTGGACAGGGTGACGCCCACCAGGCTGGCGCCGAACTCCTGCACCGCCTTCTCGGCCAGCGCGCCCCAGCCGCAGCCGATCTCCAGCACGCGGTCGCCCGGCTTCACGCCGGCCATGCGCAGTGCGCGGCGCACCTTGGCGTGCTGGGCCTGCTGCATGGGCTGCGACAGGTCACCCTCGAACCACGCCGAGGAGTAGTTCATGGTGTCGTCCAGCCACAGCTCGTAGAAGGCATTGCCCAGGTCGTAGTGCGCGTGGATGTTCTTGCGGCTGTTGGCCTTGCTGTTGCGATTGAGGAGGTGGCGCAGCCGGTAGGCCAGGCGGCCCAGCCAGTTGCCGTAGACCACGTCTTCCACTTCCCGCCGGTTGGCGATGAGGACCTGCAGCAGCGCGGACAGGTTGGGCGTGGTCCAGTCGCCGTCGATGTAGCCCTCGGCGAAGCCGATGTCGCCGGACTTGAGCGAGGCAGCGCAAGGTTTCCAGTTACGAAGCTGGATGGCGGCCAGCGGCGCCTGGCCCGTGCCGAAGCGGCGCAGGCTGCCATCGGGCAGTTGCACGGACAGCGTGCCCTGCGACAGGCGGGCCAGCAGCGCGAAAACGGTGCGGGCGGCGGCGGGCGCGTCGCCCGGCAGCGAGAGGCCGGCATCGGCGGGGGGCGTCGTGGTGGTGGTGTTCATGGCCGTGGAACTAGCGGGTCACGAAAAGGTCGGGGGCAGCGGGCTTGTGGAAAAAGCGCACGCGCTTGAGCCACAGGCGCAGCGCCTGCCAGTGGATGCGGGCGATCACGCCCAGGGTCATGGCGGGGTACCGCCACAGCGCCTTGCGCTGGGAGGCGGCCGTCACGGGCTCCAGCGTGCCGCTGACGCTGGTCTCGATCAGCGGGCCCTGCGCGTCGTCATAGTCGATGCGGGCCACGGTGCGCGCCCGGCCGGGCGTGACCATGAAGCGGAAGCGGTAGCCGCCCTCCACCCGGCAGAACGGCGAGACGTGGAATACCTTGGCGGCCTGCAGCTGCGCGCCGAAGGCCGGCGCATCCAGCAGGTAGCAGTGGCGCTCGCCGAAGGTGTTGTTCACCTCCACCACGATGGCGCGCAGCGAGCCGTCGGCCCGGTGGCAGTACCAGAAGCTCACGGGCTTGAAGGTGAAGCCCAGCACCCGCGGGTAGCAGTGCAGCCAGGCCTCGCCGTCGGCGTCGTGGATGCCCTCGCGGTGCAGGAGTTCGTCCAGCCACTCGACGGCGTTGTGACGGCCGTCGCCATGGTCGCGGTCATGGAAGCTCAGGGCGCCGGCCCGGTTGTGCGCCAGGGCGCCGCTGCCCTGGCGGTGCATGGCGCGCAGGGGCAGCATCAGGAAGTAGGTGGGGTAGCAGAAGGCGTTGCGCGCCGGGCGCAACCGGGCATGGCGTACCTGCCCGAAGCCGATGAGGGGCTGGGCCGCCGCCTCGCTCATGCAGGAACCCCTGCGCGCAGGTCCTGGGCCGGTGCGGCGAGCGGTGCGGCCGTGCCGCGGTGCGCCAGCAGCGCCTGTGCCGCGGCCAGGCCGGCCTTGAGCCCGTCCTCGTGGAAGCCGTACCCCATCCACGCGCCGGCGAACCAGGTGGAGCGCCGGCCCTGGACCTCGTGCATGCGGCCCTGGGCGCGGATGGCCCCGAGGTCGAACACGGGATGGGCGTAGTCGAAGGCGTCGATCACCTGGGCGGGGTCGATGGGGCGCACCGGGTTCAGGGACACCAGCACCGGCTGGTTCCAGGGCACGGGCTGCAGCATGTTCAGCAGGTAGTGCAGGCACACGCGCGTTTCCTCGGCGCCGCCGGTGCCGCGCTCGTAGTTCCAGGCAGCCCAGGCCTTGCGGCGTTGCGGCAGCACCGAGGTGTCGGTGTGCAGCACGGCGTGGTTGGCCTGGTAGCGGATGGCTCCGAGCAGCTCGCGCTCGGCCCCGGTGGCGTCCGACAGCAGCGCCAGGGCCTGGTCGCTGTGGGTGGCCATCACCAGGCGGTCGAAGGATTCCCAGCCCTCGTCGGTGCGTACCTGCACGCCGGCTTCCGAGCGCACGATGCCGCGCACCGGGGTGGCCAGGCGGGCGTCGTCCACGCCGGCGACGATGCGTTCCACGTACTGGCGCGCGCCGCCGGACACGGTCCACCACTGCGGGCGGTTGGCGACCTGGATCAGGCCGTGGTTGTGGCAGAACCGGATCATGGTGCTGACCGGGAAGCGCAGCATCTGGTCGGTGGGGCAGCTCCAGATGCATCCGAGCATCGGCAGGAAGTACCAGTCGCGGAATTCGTCCGAGAAGGCGTGCGCCTTCAGGAAGTCGCCCAGGGGCTGCATCAGCTCGCCCTCGTTGCCGTCCACCGCGATGCGCGTGGTGAGCTTGTTGAACCGCAACAGGTCACCCAGCATGCGCCAGAAGCGCGGTCGCAGCAGGTTGGACCGCTGCGCGAAGACCGTGTCCAGGCTGGAGCCGCTCCATTCGAGACGGCCCGGTACCTGCACCGAGAACGACATGTCCGACTTGGCGGTGGGAATGCCCAGCTCGTCGAACAGCGCGATCAGGTGCGGGTAGGTGCGCTCGTTGAACACCAGGAAGCCCGTGTCCACGCCATGCGTGACGGCCCGGCCCTGGGCGTCGGGCAAGGTCACGTCGACCGTGTGCGTGTGGCCCCCGAAGTAGTCGCCCGCCTCGAACAGGGTGACATGGGCCTGGCCGCGCAGCGCGTGGCAGGCCGCCAGGCCGGAGATGCCGGAGCCGACGACGGCGACCTTCACAGGACGCCCGCCCGGTCAGCGAAAGAAAAACGCCGCGAAGCGCCCCGGAACGAAAGAGGGAGGGAGGGAGGAGGAGAAGAGTCGCTCCAGGATTTCAACCGGGCCAACTGCTCCCGGCCGGCTTCGCGGCTAGAACCGTGTTCGCGCAGGAGGGCTGTGCCCTCCGTCCACATGGAGTCCTGCCGCCGAGTCCCGGTTCCCGGCATCGGGGTGGCGAAGAGGTAAGTGTTTGTGTCCATGGTGCCTGCGCTGCTTTAAACTGAGCAGTCTGCATTATTACTGCTCAGTTTTCGACGTGCAAGCCCGTGGATCAGTTGGAAGCGAGTTGTTTCTCGATGGCCGCCACAAAGGCCTTGTCGGTGGGGGCGGTCATGCTGGTGTAGTTGGCGATCACTTTGCCGTCACGGCCCACCAGGTATTTGTGGAAGTTCCACAGCGGCTGCCGGCCGGTGGCGGCGGCGAGTTGTTTGTAGAGCGGGTTGGCGTCGCTGCCGCGTACGGCGGACTTGGCGAACATGGGGAATTTCACGCCGAAGGTGTTCTCGCAGAACTCGGCGATTTCCTTGTTGCTGCTTTTTTCCTGGGCGAAGTCGTTGGAGGGGAAGCCCAGGACGACCAGGCCCCGGTCCTTGTAACGGGTGTGCAGTTCCTCCAGGCCCTTGTACTGGGGCGTGAAGCCGCAGTAGCTGGCGGTGTTGACCACCAGCAGCACCTTGCCGGTGAACTGGCACAGGTTCTGGGGCTTCTCGTCCTGCAGGCGGGGAAAGGTGTGCTGCAGCAGCGGCGGGCAGGCGGCCGGGGCTGCGGCAGCGGGCGCCGGGGTTTGGGCATGGGCCGCGGTCCAGGGCGCGGACGTCGAGGCGGCCAGGGCGCAGGCCATGAGCAGGGTCTTCATCGGTGTCTCCATCGGCGCGAGCGGGGCGTGGCCTCATTCTCGTGCGGGAGGCAATCCGCACTTCACGGGTGGGGCTAATGTCATCGAGTTCACAGGGGGCAGGGATGGAACGGGCGGGACGAATGCCAGCGGCGGGCCGGGTGCGCCGCCTGGTGCTGGTGCTGGGCGACCAGCTGTGGCTGGAGAACCCGGCGCTGGACGGGTTCGACCCGGCGCAAGACCGGGTGCTGATGATCGAGGCGGCCACCGAGGGCAGCCAGGTGTGGAGCCACCAGGCCCGCATCGCACTGTTCCTGTCGGCGATGCGGCATTTTCATGCGGAACTGCTGGCGCGCGGCTGGCCGGTCGACTACCTGCGGCTGGAGGACGAGGCGCTGCCCGTGTCCTTCGCCGACCGCCTGGCCTGGGCGCTGCAGCGCCACCGGCCACAGTCCCTGCAGGTGTGCGAGCCCGGTGAGTGGCGCATGCTGGCACTGCTGCAGGACACCGCGTCGGCCGGGGAGGTGCCCCTGCAACTGCATGCGGACACGCACTTCCTGTGCTCGCGCGAGCAGTTCGCCCGCTGGGCGGGTGCCAAGCGCGAGCTGCGCATGGAGTTCTTCTACCGCGACATGCGCCGGCGCCACGGCGTGCTGATGGACGGTGACGAGCCGGCCGGCGGGCAGTGGAACTTCGATGTCGAGAACCGCAAGGGATTTCCCGCCAGCGGCCCGGGCCTGCTGCCGCCGCCCCTGCGCTTCGAGCCCGACGCCCTCACCCGCGAGGTGTTCGCGCTGGTGCGTGAACGGTTTGCCGGGCACCCCGGCCGCCTGGACAGTTTCGCCTGGCCGGTGACGCGCGCGCAGGCCCTGGCCCTGCTGCAGGACTTCATCGAAGCCCGCCTGCCCGCCTTCGGCCCGTTCCAGGACGCGATGTGGACCGGCACCCCCTTCGGCTGGCACGCGCTGCTGGCGTCCAGCATGAACCTGCACCTGCTGCACCCGCGCGAGGTGGTGCAGGCGGCCGAGGCTGCCTGGCGCCGCCACGGCCTGCCCCTGGCGAGCGTGGAGGGCTTCATCCGCCAGGTGCTGGGCTGGCGCGAGTTCATCCGCGGGGTGTACTGGCTGGACATGCCGGGCCTGAAGGACGCCAACCACTACGGCCATGACCGGCCGCTGCCCGACTGGTACTGGACCGGCCAGACGAAGATGGCCTGCATGCGCGAGGTGGTGGGCCAGACGCTGGAACACGGCTACGCCCACCACATCCAGCGCCTGATGGTCACCGGCCAGTTCGCCCTGCTGGCGGGCATCCGCCCGCAGGCGGTGGGCGACTGGTACCTGGCCATGTACGTGGACGCCGTGGAGTGGGTGGAGCTGCCCAACGTGGCCGGCATGGCGCTTTTCGCCAACGGCGGGCGCTTCACCAGCAAGCCCTATGTGGCCAGCGGCCAGTACATCAAGCGCATGTCCAACTACTGCCAGGGCTGTGCCTACCGGCCCGAGCAGCGCCATGGCGAGGGGGCCTGCCCGGTCACGACGTTCTACTGGGGTTTCCTGGACCGGCATGAGCACGCGCTGGCGCGCAACCCCCGCACCTCGATGATGGTGCGCAACCTGGCCCGCCTGCCCGACGAGGAGCGCCGCGCCATCCGCGCCCAGGTGGCCCTGTCAGTGGAAAGGCTGAACGAGCTGTAACCCGCCAAGGATGATGGGTGCCGCTTAAAATCTGTGCAGTTTTCGAAACGATTCCCCATGCTGTATCCCGAACTGTTCAAGCAACTCGAGTCCGTCCGCTGGGACATGGACAAGGACATTCCCTGGGACCAGTTCGACGCTTCCAAGCTGAGCGACGAGCAGGCCCAGACCATCAAGATGAACGCCATCACCGAATGGGCGGCGCTGCCGGCCACGGAGATGTTCCTGCGTGACAACCGCGACGACAGCGACTTCTCCGCGTTCATGTCGATCTGGTTCTTCGAGGAGCAGAAGCACTCGCTGGTGTTGATGGAATACCTGCGCCGCTTCCGCCCGGACCTGGTGCCCACCGAGCAGGAGCTGCACGAGATCCGCTTCGAGTTCGAGCCGGCGCCCGCGCTGGAGACGCTGATGCTGCATTTCTGCGGCGAGATCCGCCTGAACCACTGGTACCGCCGTGCCGCCGAGTGGCACACCGAGCCGGTGATCAAGCAGATCTACACCACCCTCAGCCAGGACGAGGCCCGCCATGGTGGCGCGTACCTGCGCTACATGAAGCGCGCCATCGCCAACTTCGGCAACGAGGCCAAGGCCGCCTTCGCCAAGGTGGGTGTGCTCATGGCCAGCGCCCGCCGCACGGCCCAGGCCCTGCACCCGACCAACCTGCACGTGAACAAGGCCCTGTTCCCGCGCGACACCATCCAGAGCCGCCTGCCCGACCCCGAATGGCTGGAGCACTGGCTGGACAAGCAGATCGCCTTCGACGCCGTCTGGGAAACCAAGGTGGTCGAGCGCATCCTGCACAACATGAGCCTGCTGATGGACCGCAGCTTCAAGAGCGTGCAGGAGCTCAATCGCTTCCGCAAGGAGATCACCGCCTCGCTCGGCGGCGGCGCCGAGCCCAGCCCCGTGGCCGCCTGATGGCGCAGGCGCCCGACTTCCTCGGCAAGATCGTCCCGCGCGAGGAGGCGGCGCGCCGCATCGCCGCGCTGGCGCAACCGGTGGTGTTCACCAACGGCGTGTTCGACGTGATGCACCGCGGCCACGTGACCTACCTGGCCCAGGCCCGCGCGCTGGGTGGCAGCCTGGTGGTGGCCCTCAACACCGACGCCTCGGCCCTCCGCCTGGGCAAGGGCCCCGACCGTCCGCTGAACAACGAGCAGGACCGCGCCATCATGATGGCGGCGCTGGGCTGCGTGGACCTGGTGACCTGGTTCGACGAGGACACGCCGGTGGCGCTGCTGGGCGAACTGCGTCCCGCCATCTACGTCAAGGGCGGCGACTACGACATGGCCACGCTGGCCGAGACCGCGCTGGTGAAAAGCTGGGGAGGCCATGCGGTGGCCATCCCCTTCGTGGATGGCTACTCCACGACCGCGCTGGTGAAGAAGATCCGCTCGGGCGCCTGAAGGCGCCCCGTCAACCGAACACCGCCTGCCACAGCGCCAGCACCGCCTCGCGCTCGCGCGCCAATTGCACCGGCGGCACCTGGGTGGGGCGCTCGTTCAGTCGCGCCTCGTGCTGCGCACGCCGCAGGGCCCGGTAGGCATCGGCCGCTGCCTGGCCGACCCCTGCGGGCAGGAGGCCGCAGGCCTCGGCGCGCTGCAGCAAGGCGATGTTGCCGACGTTGGGAATCAGCGCCCGGTGCTGTGACGAATGCGCCAGCACCAGGTACTGCACCGCGAACTCGGCGTCGATCATGCCGCCGGCGCTGTGCTTCACATCGAACTGGTCTGCCGGCACCCGGTGCGCCTGGCTCACCCGCGCGCGCATGGCCCCGATCTCCGCGCGTAAGGCCGCCAGGTCGCGCGACGCGGTCAGCACCGACTCGCGCACGGTGTCGAAGCGCGCCGCCAGTGCCGCCTCCCCCACCACGAAGCGCGCGCGCGTCATGGCCTGGTGCTCCCAGGTCCAGGCCGTGTTGCTGCCCCTATTCTGCTGGTAGTTGGCGTAGGCCTCGAAGCTGGTGATCAGCAGGCCGGAGTTGCCATTGGGACGCAGGGCGGTGTCGATCTCGAGCAGATCGCCCTCGCCGGTCTTGGTGGTCAACCAGTTGATCAGCTTGCGGATGAAGGCGGCATAGGCTTCGGGCGCGCGCTCGTCGGTGTCTTCGTAGACGAAGACGATGTCCAGATCGCTGCCGTACCCCAGCTCCTTGCCGCCCAGCTTGCCGTAGCCGATGATGCCGAAGTGCGGCACCTCGCAGTGGCGGTTCTTCAGCCGCTGCCAGCACCAGCGCGCGGTCACGCGCAGCACCGCGTCGGCCAGGGCGCTGAGGTCGTCGGCCACCTGTTCCACCGTCAGCCGGCCCTCGATGTCGCGCGCCAGCGTGCGGAAGGTCTCGGCATGGTGGGCGCGGCGCAGCAGGTTAAGCAGGGCCTCGTCGTCGTCCTCGCCGGTGTTGGCCAGGGAGCGGCGCCGCTGCTCCAGCTCCTGCTCGAATTCCTGGGGCGAGAAGCGCTCGGCCATCAGGGCATCGCCGGCCAGTTCGTCGATCACACCCGGGTGCTTGACCAGGTAGCGCGCGGGCCAGCGTGCGGCGCCGATCACGCGCAGCATGCGCTCGTGCACGCCGGGGCGTTCCAGCAGCAGGGCCAGGTAGCTTTCGCGGCGCAGCAGGGGCTCGATCCAGTCGGCCATGCGCAGCGCCGCCTCCTCGGTCACGCGGCCCTCCTCCACCCATTGGGCCGTGCGGGCGACCAGGCGTACCAGGCGCGCGCGGGCATCCTCGCGCAGCGCCATGACCCGCGGGTGGGTGCGCCAGCTGGCCACGCGCTCGCGCAGCTGGCCGGGCAGGCTGTCGACCAGGGCGTCCAGGTCTGGCGGCGCGCCGTTGCGGCCGTTGCCGCCCGGGCCGCCGCGCGGGCCGTTGCAGCCCTTGCACTCGGGCTCCTGGCCCAGGAGGGTGTCGAACTCCTGCGCCACCAGCTCGCGGTGGGCGTCCAGCGCATGCAGGAAATCGTGGCAACGCTCGTAGCCCATGGTGCGGGCGATCCAGGCCAGGTCGTCGTCACGGCTGTCGCAGCCGTGGTCGGCCACCGGCAGCACATGGGTCTGCTGGTCGTCCAGGTACTGGATGCGGTGCTCGACCCGGCGCAGGAACACATAGGCCTGGGCCAGCGCGTCGGCGGTGGCCTGCGGCATGAGGCCGGCCGCGGCCACGCGCTGCAGGGCCTGCAGCGTGGGACGGCGGCGCAGCTCCGGGAATTGCCCGCCGCGCACCACCTGCAGCAGCTGCACGATGAACTCGATCTCCCGGATGCCGCCGCGCGAGAGCTTGACGTCATTGGCGCGCTCGGGCCGACCGGCGCTGCGCCGCGCCGCATGCTCGCGGATCTGCCGGTGCAGCACCCGCAGCGACTCGAACACGCTGTAGTCCAGGTAGCGGCGGAAGACGAAGGGCAGCACCGTGCCGCGCAGGGCCTGGGCGCTGCCGTCCTCCACCACGCTGCGCGGGGCGACGACCCGGCTCTTGAGCCAGGCGAAGCGTTCCCACTCGCGGCCCTGCACCTGCAGGTAGTCCTCCAGCGCGTCCTGCGAGACGGCCGGCGGGCCCGAGTTGCCGTTGGGGCGCAAGGCCAGGTCGACCCGGAACACGAAGCCGTGCTCGGTGGTGTCGCCCACCAGGCCGTAGATCAGGCGCACGGCCTTGGCGAAGTACTCGTGGTTGCTGATGCGCCCGCGCCCCCCTTCGCCGCCGGCGGTCTCGCCTTCGTGGTCGTAGACGTAGATCAGGTCGATGTCGCTGGAGACGTTGAGCTCGCGCGCGCCCAGCTTGCCCATGCCCACCACCCACAGCTGGGCCCGGGCGCCGCCGGGGGCGGTGGGGGCGCCGTGGATGGCGTCGAGCTGGGTGAAGGCGTCGCGGCAGGCGGCATCGAGCGCGAACTCGGCCAGTTCGGTGACGGCGCGGGTGATGTCGGCCAGCGGGGCCTGCGCGTCGCAGTCCAGGCACATCAGGCGCTCCATCACCAGCTGGCGCAGCACGCGCAGTGCGCTGGCGGTGTCGGGGTAACGCACCCGCAAGGCCTCGAAGGCCTGGGCCATGGTGTCGCGGACGGGAGCGCCCGCGGGCAGCAGGCCGAGGTCGTCGGCGTAGCGGCGACGAAGCCGCTGTGCGAAGCGTGAATGCGACGAGGCAAGCGGCGTCGCGGCGGTCATAATTCCTGCCACATCCGAGTATCCATGAACGATCCCTTGACGCCCCCCCGCGCCTTGCGGGCGCTGCGCGCCGCCGCCAGTACCCTGTGGTGGGCCCTGGTGGCCTTCTGGCTGGCGCTGGCGCTGGCCTGGGGCGCCTTGCATGGCTGGATTGTGCCCAGAATCGGCGAGCTGCGCCCGGCGCTGGAAACCCAGGCCACGCGGGTGCTGGGGATTCCAGTGCGCATCGGCTCGATTTCCGCGCGCAGTGACAGCCTCATGCCCTCCTTCGAATTGCGCGAGGTGGTGCTGCTCGACGCCCAGGCCCGCGAGGCCTTGCGCCTGGCCCGGGTCGTCGTGGCGCTGTCGCCGCGCTCGCTGTGGAACCTGGGGTTCGAGCAGCTGTTCATCGAGGGCCCCAGCCTGGACGTGCGCCGCCTGCCCGACGGCCGGGTGCAGGTCGCGGGCCTGGATGTCTCGGGCGCCGGCGACGACACCCGGTCGGCCGACTGGTTCTTCCGGCAGAAGGAAGTCGTGATCCAGGGCGGCACCCTGACCTGGACCGACGAGCTGCGGGGCGCGCCCTCCTTGGCGCTGTCGGACGTGCAGGTGGTCGTTCGCAATGGCGCGCGCAGCCACGCCCTGCGCATCGATGCCACCCCGCCCGCCGACTGGGGCGCGCGTTTCAGCCTGCGCGGCCAGTTCCGGCAGCCCCTGCTGTCCAACCATCCCGGCCGCTGGCAGGACTGGAACGGCCAGCTGTTCGCGGATTTCACCGCCGTGGACCTGTCCCGCCTTCGCCAGCAGGTGCACCTGGGCGTGGTCGATGTGCGCGCGGGTCGCGGCGCGCTGCGGGCCTGGGCCGACGTGGACCATGGCCGCTTCGTCGGCGGCGCGGCGGATGTGGTCCTGGCCGGCGTGGACGCCACCCTGGCCGAGGGCCGGCCGCCGCTGGCGCTGGCTTCGGTGTCGGGCCGGGTGTCGGGCAAGTGGCTGCCTGCCGGCTTCGAGTTCGAGACCCAGGGCCTGCAGTTCGAGGCGGCCGACGGCCGCCGCTGGCCGGGCGGCAACGTGTCGATCACCTGGCGGGACGCCGAGGGCCGGCAGCCCGCGCAGGGCCGCCTGCGCGCGGACCGGCTGGACCTGCAGGCGCTGCGCCAGCTGGCTGGCCACCTCCCCCTGGGCGCGGCCACCCATGACGCGCTGGCGGCTCATGCCCCCCAGGGCCTGGTCGAGCAGGTCCAGGCCAGCTGGGAGGGCCCGCTGGACGACCTGCGCAAGTACCAGGCACGCGGCCGCGTGGTGAACCTTGCCGTGCCCGCGCATGCGCCTTCCGGCCGGCCCGGGGTCCGCGGCGCGGAGGTGGACTTCGACTTCAGCGAGGCCGGCGGCAAGGGCCGCCTGCAGGTCGAGCGCGGCGCGGTGGACCTGCCGGGCGTGCTGGAGGAGCCGCAGGTGCCGGTGGACCAGCTGGCCGCGGACCTGCAGTGGCAGCTGGACGGCCCGCGCATCAGCCTCACGGCCAACGGCCTGCGCATCGCCAACCGCGACCTCGATGCCACCGGCCAGGTCGCGTGGCGCACCGGCGAGTCGGCCCGCGGCCGTTTCCCCGGCGTGCTGGACCTGCAGGTGTCGCTGGCCCGGGCCGACGGAACCCGCGTGTGGCGTTACCTGCCCCTGGGCGTGCCCAAGGACACCCGCGACTACGTGCGCGACGCCGTCACCGCTGGCCAGGCCAGTGACGGCCGCTTCCGGGTGCGGGGGGACCTGCACGACTTCCCGTTCAAGGACCCGAAGACCGGTGAGTTCCGCGTCAGCGCCAAGGTGCGCGACGCCACCTACGCCTACGTGCCGCGCGCCAACCCCCGCGCGCCGGTGCAGTGGGCGGCGCTGACGGGCCTGTCCGGCGAGTTGCTGTTCGAGCGCAACGGCATGCAGGTCAAGGGTGCCCAGGGGCGCTTCACCGGGGCGCCGGGCCTGCAAGTCCAGGCCGAGGCCCGCATCCCCGACTTCGACGCCAGCGTGGTGGAGGTCAACGGCACGGTGAAGGGCCCGCTCGCCGAGCAGCTGGCGGTCTTCAACGCCACGCCGGTGTCGGCCGCCCTCGGCCAGGCCTTTGCCCGCACGACCGCCACCGGCCCGGCGGAACTCAGGCTCAAGCTGCAGCTGCCCGTGGCCCAGATCGACAAGTCCCGCGTGCAGGGCAGCGTGGCCCTGTCGAACAACGACCTGCAGGTCGCCCCCGGCGTGCCGCTGCTCGCCCGGGCCCGCGGCACCGTGTCCTTCACCGAGCGGGGCTTCGCGCTGGCCGGCGTGCAGGCCCGCGCGCTGGGCGGGGACGTGCGGATCGAGGGCGGTACGCGCAACCTGCCGGCCGGCTCCACCGAGGCGCCCTCCGTGATCCGCGTCCAGGGCACGGCCACCGCCGACGGCCTGCGGCAGGCGCGGGAGCTGGGCGCCGTGGCACGGCTGGCGCGCCACGCCAGCGGCGCCACCCCTTATGCCGCCGTCCTGTCGCTGCGGCCGCAGGGCGTGGACGTGCAGGTGTCCAGCAGCCTGCAGGGCCTGGGCCTGTCGCTGCCGGCGCCCCTGGCCAAGGCCCCCGAGGCCCCCCTGCCGCTGCGGCTGGACATCCTGAACCAGATGGTCAACGGGCGGCCGCAGGACCAGGTGGTCGTGGAGCTGGGCCGCCTGGCCTCTGTCCTGTATGTGCGGGACACTGCCGGCCCCGAGCCGATGGTGCTGCGCGGCGCCATCGGCCTGGGCCTGGCGGCGGGTGAGTCCGCGCCGCTGCCCGAGCAGGGCGTGCTGGCCAACATCAGCTTCAACGCGGTCAACGCCGATGCCTGGGAACAGGTGCTGGACGCCGCGTCCACCGGCGGCGCGAGCCTGCTGCCGGGACGGGGCCCCGCCAGCACCAGCGCGGCGCAGGGCTACCTGCCCACGCAGCTGGCGGTACGCGCCCGCGAACTCACGGTGGGCGGACGCACCCTCAGCGATGTCGTCGTGGGCGGCTCGCGTGACGGGCTGACGTGGCGCGCCAACATCGACGCCTCGCAGCTCAATGGCTACCTGGAGTACCGACAACCCTCGGGCAACAACGCCGGGCGGGTGATGGCGCGGCTGGCGCGCCTGTCGCTGGGCCCCGCGGCCACCAGCGATGTCGAGGCGCTGCTCGATGAGCAGCCCTCCAGCATCCCGGCCCTGGACGTGGTGGTCGAGGACTTTGAACTGCGTGGCAAGAAGCTGGGCCGGCTGGAGATCGACGCGGTCAACCGCGGTGCGTCGGAGTGGCGACTGAACAAGCTGGCCTTGTTGGTGCCCGAGGCCAGCCTCACTGCCAGCGGCAACTGGGCGGCCGCGGCGGCGGTGGCGGGGCCCGTGGCCTCGGCGCGGGCGGCACGCCCGGGCGAGCGCCGCCGCACCTCCATGAACTTCAAGCTGGAGGTGGCTGATTCGGGCCAGCTGCTCACCCGCCTGGGCATGAAGGACCTGGTGCGCCGCGGCCGCGGCAAGCTCGAGGGCCAGGTGGCCTGGCTCGGCTCGCCGCTGGCGCTGGACTACCCCTCCATGAGTGGCAACTTCACCGTCGGCATCGAGTCCGGCCAATTCCTCAAGGCCGAGCCCGGCATCGCCAAGCTGCTGGGCGTGCTGAGCCTGCAGGCCCTGCCGCGCCGCCTCACGCTGGATTTCCGCGACGTGTTCTCCGAGGGCTTCGCCTTCGACTTCGTGCGCGGGGACATTGCCATCGCCCAGGGCATCGCCTCCACCAACAACCTGCAGATGAAGGGTGTGAACGCCGCGGTGCTGATGGAGGGCCGCGCCGACATCGCCCGCGAGACGCAGGACCTGAAGGTGGTGGTGGTGCCCGAGATCAATGCCGGCACCGCCTCCCTGGTGGCCAGCGTCATCAACCCCGCCGTGGGCCTGGGCACCTTCCTGGCCCAGTTCTTCCTGCGCGAGCCGCTGGCCCGTGCCACCACCCAGGAGTTCCTCATCGACGGCACCTGGTCCGACCCGCGCGTGACGAAGGTCACGCGCACCAACCCCTGAGCTCCCGGAGCCCGCGCATGCCCCTGCACACCGCCACGATCCAGATGGTCTCCGGCACCTCGGTGCCGGCCAACCTGGCGGCCGCGCGCGCGCTGCTCGAACAGGCCGCCCAGGCGGGCGCCGAGCTGGCGGTGCTGCCCGAGTACTTCTGCGTGATGGGGCACCAGGACACCGACAAGCTCGCCGTGGCCGAATCCCTGGGCGAGGGCGTCATCCAGTCCTTCCTGTCCCAGGCCGCGCGCGAGCTGGGCCTGTGGATCGTGGGCGGCACGCTGCCGCTACGCACGCAGGACCCGGCGCGTGTGCGCAACGCCACCCTCGTGTTCTCGCCCGAGGGCCGCCGCGTCGCCCGCTACGACAAGGTCCACCTGTTCCGCTTCGACAATGGCCGTGAGCAGTACGACGAGGCCCGCGTGATCGAGGCCGGCGCGCAGCCCGTGGCGTTCGACCTGATGGCCCGGGACGGCAGCACCTGGCGCATCGGCCTGTCCGTCTGCTACGACCTGCGCTTTCCCGAGCTGTACCGTCAGCTCGCGGCGCAAGGTGCGCACGTGCTGCTGGTGCCCAGCGCCTTCACCCACACCACCGGCAGCGCCCACTGGGAGCCCCTGCTGCGGGCCCGCGCCATCGAGAACCTGGCCTACGTGCTCGCGCCGGCGCAAGGCGGCGTGCACGAGAACGGCCGGCGCACCTGGGGGCATTCGGTCGCCATCGACCCCTGGGGCGCGGTGCTCGGTTGCCTGGAGGCGCCGGGCGCGGGCGTGCTCCTGGCCTCGCTGGAGGCCGGCCGGCTGGCGCAATGCCGGCAGCAGCTGCCCGCGCTGGGCCACCGGGTGCTGTGATGGCGGTGGCCGATCCCTCGCAGGCGCCGGACGCCTCGCGCCGCCTGCTGTGGGCCGTGCTCGTGCCCCTGGTGGCGGGCATGCTGGCGATCCTGGTGTGGCTGGCGGGCCGCTTCGAGGCCAGCCAGGTGCAGAGCCTGCTCGATCGCGACACCGTGGCCGCGGCCAGCGACATCCGCACCGGCCTGAACCGCAACGCCCAGAGCCTGCAGGCCCTGCAGGCCACCAGCCTGACCCGCGCCGCCTGGCAGGCCGAGGCGGCCACCCTGCTGCGTGCCAATCGCGAGCTGCTGCGCATCGAGTGGCGGGACAGCGAGATCGGGATCATCACCAGCGTCGACTCGCCCTACCGGGCGCCGGTGTTCGGCCGCACCTGGCGGCAGCAGGCCCAGGCGGACGTGGCCCTGACCTGCGCGCAGGCGCGCCGCCTGAGCCAGCCCGCGTATTCCACCAGCTACTACGTCCCGCAACCCGACGGGCTGGGGGTGGAGGTGATGGACCTGTGCGTGCCGCAGGTCAGCGCCGGCGAGGTCACCTCCTATGTGGTGGCCACGTACTCGCTGGGCGAGATCCTGTCCAGCCTGGTCGGCCCGCAACTCGCGCGCAACCAGGAGGTGTCCTTCACCGAAGCCGACGGCACCCGCCTGGCCCTGCACGGACTGGCCCAGCGCGGGCGCCGCACCTTCACCTCGCAGCAGCTGCTGGACCTGCCGGGCAACACCATCGTGCTGCGCATGAACAGCTGGCGCTCGGCGCCCGACCTGTTCCCCAACGTGCTCACGGCCCTGGTCACGGTCATGTCCATCGCCCTGGTGTCGGTGCTGGCGATGCTGGGAAAGGACATGCGCCTGCGCATGCGCGTGGAGCGGGACCTGGCCGATGCGCTGGCCTTCCGCAAGGCGATGGAGGACTCGCTGGTGACCGGCCTGCGCGCGCGCGACCTGCAAGGGCGCATCACCTACGTCAACCCGGCGTTCTGCGAGATGGTGGGCTTCACCCCGGAGGAGCTGCTGGGGCAGTCGCTGCCCGCCCCCTACTGGCCGCCGGAGCTGGCGGACGAATACAGCAAGCGCCAGGAAGTGCGCCTGGCCGGCCAGCACACGCCACCGCGCGAGGGCTTCGAGTCGGTCTTCATGCGCAAGGACGGCTCGCGCTTCCCGGTGCTGATCATCGAGGCGCCCCTGATCAACGCCCAGGGCGTGCAGACCGGCTGGATGTCGGCCTTCCTGGACATGAGCGAGCAGCGCCGCATCGAGGAGCTGTCGCGGGCCAGCCAGGAGCGCCTGCAGGCCACCGCCCGCCTGGCCACCGTGGGCGAGATGGCCTCGCTGCTGTCCCATGAATTGAACCAGCCGCTGGCGGCCATCTCCAGCTACGCCACGGGCTCGCTGAACCTTCTGCAGCACGGCGACACCCAGGACCTGGAGGTGGCGCTGCAACGCATCGCGCAGCAGGCCGAGCGCGCCGGCAAGGTGATCCGCAGCGTGCACGACTTCGTGCGCCGGCGCGACCAGGCCCGCGAGCCGGTGGCGCCGCAGGCGCTGGTCGATGCCGTGATGCCGCTGGTGACGCTGCAGGCGCGCAAGCTGGGCGTCACCGTGGTCACGCGCATCCCGGCCGGCCTGCCGCCCGCCCATTGCGACCGCACCATGGTCGAACAGGTGCTCCTGAACCTGGCGCGCAACGCCATGCAGGCCATGGCCGAGGCCCGGGTGCCGCGCCCGTCCCTGAGCCTGCAGGCCCGCCAGGCGGGCCGCGCCGAAGGTGGCAAGGCCTGGCTGGAGTTCTCGGTGGCCGACGTGGGCCCCGGCATCCCGGCCGAGGTGCAGCAGCAACTGTTCAAGCCCTTCTTCACCACCAAGGCCGAGGGCATGGGCCTGGGCCTGAGCCTGTGCCGCACGGTGGTGGAGCAGCATGGCGGCCACCTGATGTTCGAACCCCACCAGCCGCAGGGTACGATCTTCCGATTCACGCTGCCCGCCTTCGAGGCGGCAGGCCCTTCTTCCGACTGACACCATGCAACCCACCCAGGACGCGATCGTCTACATCGTCGATGACGACGCCGGCGTGCGTGAGGCGCTGGCCTGGCTGCTGCGATCGCGGCGCCTTCCCAGCCAGGCCTACGCCAGCGGCACGGCCTTCGAGGCCATGCTGCAGCAGGGCTTCGAGCCGCAGCAGCCCTGCTGCCTGCTGCTGGACGTGCGCATGCCCGGGCTCAGCGGCCTGGCGCTGTTCGACCTGCTGGCCGTGCGCGGCCTCGTGGACGTCATGCCGGTCATCTTCCTCACCGGCCATGGCGACGTGCCCACCGCGGTGGACATGGTCAAGCGCGGGGCCTTCGATTTCTGCGAGAAGCCCTTCTCGGACAACGTGCTGGTCGACCGGGTCGAGCAGGCCATCGCGCGCTCGGCGCAGGTGCTGGAGGAGCGCCGCACCCAGCGGCTGCTGCAGGAGCGCCTGGGCGAGCTGACGCAGCGAGAACGCGACGTGATGGAGCTGGTGGCCCGCGGCCTGCCGAACAAGCTGATCGCCGACCAGCTGGAGATCAGCGTGCGCACGGTGGAAGTGCACCGCGCCCGCGTGTTCGACAAGATGGACGTGAAATCGGCCGTCGAACTGGCCAACGTCCTGCGCCACCTGTGACCGGTCGTTCAGAGCCCCCTCGCTCGCCCACTGCGTGTGGCTTGCTGCCCCCCGAGGGGGCGCGAGTCGGCTTGGGGCGGCCCGGCGCTCGACTCAGCGCGGCGCGTCGTCGTCGCGCGGCGGCTCGCCGCGCGGGCGGCCGCTGAACATGGTCCACCAGACGATGAGGATCAGCACCGCCAGGGCCAGCAGGGCTTCGAGCAGAATGAGCAGCATGAATCAGTTGGTGAGGTGGAAGTCCGCCGCCATTCTAGGGATGCAGGCGGCGCTGGCCGCCGTGTTGCTGGCCGCCTGTGGAACCACACCCTTGCCGCCGGACATGCCCGTGCCGTCGCTGCCCCCGGCGCCCGCGCCCGCGTCGCCGGCCGCCATGCCCGGCGACGACGGCCCGCTGCCGCCCGCCCTCACCCAGGGCAAGAGCCGCTGGGTGCCGGTGCGCTGGCGGGAGCTGCCGGGCCTGGAGTCCGACGCCCTGCACGAGGCCTGGAACGCCTGGATCCGCAGCTGCGAGCGACCGCTGCCCGCTTTCACGGCCCTGTGCCCGCAGGTGCGCCGGCTGGCCATCGCCACCCGCCAGGAGCAGCAGGCCTGGATGATGCAGGCGCTGCAGCCGTACCGCGTGGAGCCGCTGCAGGCGGGCGGCGCCGCGGACGCCGGCCTGCTCACGGCCTATTACGAGCCGATGCTGGATGCCACGCGCCAGCCCACGGCCACGCACCGCTACCCCCTGTACCGCCCGCCTGCGGACCTGGCCCAGCGCCGGCCCTGGTACACCCGCCAGGAGATGGAGACCCTGCCCGAGGCACGCGCCGCCCTTCGCGGGCGCGAGGTGGCCTGGCTGGCCGATCCCGTCGATGGCCTGGTGCTGCAGATCCAGGGCTCGGGCCGCCTGCGTATCACCGAGCCTGACGGCCGCCAGCGCCTGGTGCGCCTGGCCTATGCGGGCACCAACGACCAGCCGTACCGCAGCGTCGGCGGGTGGCTGCTGCAGAAGGGGCTGGTCAAGGACGCCACCTGGCCCGGCATCAAGGACTGGGTGCGCCGCAACCCCGACCGCCTGCAGGAAATGCTCTGGAGCAACCCGCGCATGGTGTTCTTCCGCGAGGAGCCGCTGGACGAACTGCAGGCAGCCTTCGGCCCGCGTGGCGCGCAGGGCGTGCCGCTCACGCCGGGCCGCTCCATCGCGGTGGACCGCGAGAGCATTCCCTACGGCACGCCGGTGTGGCTGGCCTCCACCGGGCCGCAGGCCACGCTGCAGCGGATGGTGCTGGCCCAGGACACGGGAAGCGCCATCGTCGGCGCGGTGCGAGCGGATTACTTTGCCGGCTGGGGCGACGCGGCGGGGGACTTCGCCGGCCGCCTCAAGCAGCCCCTGCGGCTGTGGGTGCTCTGGCCGAAGTAGTCCGTCACGCAACCGTCATCCATCCGTCGCGGCCCTGTCACGGTGGCGCTCCAGACTCCAGGCGAAACACCCTGACCCTGTGAGAGAGGAAGCTTCCATGTCCCAGACCCTGCGTGATGACGACGGCGTGTCCAACCCCAGCGCCAACCCCGACCTGCACCAGGTCGTCGAGCGCGCCGTCGCCGCCAACCCCGAGCGCCGCCGCCTGATGAAGGCCGGCCTGGGCGCCGCCGCCGTGTCCTTCTTCGCGGGCGAGGCCGCCCTGGCTGCCACCGCCAAGCCCGCCGTGAAAGCGGCCGAGAAGATGATCGGCTTCGACGCCGTGGCCACGTCCACCGGCGACGCCGTCATCGTGCCCCCGGGCTACAGTGCCTCCCCCTTCATTCCCTGGGGCGAGCCGATCAACGCCGCTGGCCCCGCCTTCAAGGCCGATGCCACCAACACCGCCGCCGAGCAGGAGAAGCAGCTGGGCGACAACCACGACGGCATGGCCTTCTTCGGCTTCGACCCGGCCGGCAAGGCCTTCGGCGGCCGCAGCGACGAGGGCCTGCTGGTCCTGAACCACGAGTACATCAACCCCGAGTACTTCTACGCCCCCGGCAGCGACGCCGCCAACTGGCTGCTGCCCTTCTCCCTGGAGAAGGCCCGCAAGGGCCAGGCCGCCCACGGTGTGAGCGTGGTGCATGTGCGCCGCAACGCCAAGGGCCAGTGGGAGCACGTGAAGGCCTCGCGCTTCAACCGCCGCATCCACGGCAACACGCCCATCACCCTGCAGGGCCCGGCCGCCGGCCATGACCTGGTCAAGACCGCCGCCGACAGCGCCGGCACCACCGTGCTGGGCACCCTGAACAACTGCGGCAACGGCCGCACGCCCTGGGGCACCTACCTCACCTGCGAAGAGAACTTCAACGGCTACTTCGGCTGGAACGGCGAGCACAAGCCCACCGACCTGGAAAACCGCTACGGCATCAGCAAGGACGGCTTCGGCTACCTGTGGCACACCGTCGATGCGCGCTTCGACGTGAACGCCACCCCCAACGAGCCGAACCGCTTCGGCTGGGTCGTGGAGATCGACCCGTTCAACCCGGACGCCAAGCCGGTCAAGCGCACCGCGCTGGGCCGCTTCAAGCACGAGAACGCCGAACTGGTGATCGCACCGAGCGGCCACGCCGTGGTGTACATGGGCTGCGACGAGCGCGGCGAGTACGTCTACAAGTTCGTCTCCGCTGGCAAGTTCGACCGCAAGAACCCCACCAGCGCCGCCAACCGCAAGCTGCTGGAGCAGGGCACGCTGTACGTGGCCCGCTTCGACGCCGGTGCAACGGCGGGTGACCGCATGGGCACGGGCGAGTGGATTCCCCTGGTGCATGGCCAGAACGGCCTGACCGCCGCCAACGGCTTCGCCAGCCAGGCCGACATCGCCATCCGCGCCCGCCAGGCGGCCGACCGCGTGGGCGCCACCATGATGGACCGCCCGGAGTGGGTGGCGGCCAACCCGAAGAAGCCGGGCGAGGTGTTCGTCACGCTGACCAACAACAACCGCCGCGGCAGCAATCCCCCGTCGTCCATCAAGCCCGACGGCAGCACCGTCGCCGGCTCGGCCCGCCCGCCCGTGGACGAGGCCAACCCCCGCAGCAACAACAGCTGGGGTCACATCGTGCGCTGGAACGAGGCCGGCGGCGACGGTGCCGCGACCCGCTTCGAGTGGGACATCTTCGTCATGGCGGGCCAGCCCGGCACCGGTGGCGAGCGCGCCCCCACGGCCAACATCGACACCGGCAACATCTTCAACAGCCCGGACGGCCTGGCCTTCGACGACTTCGGCCGCCTGTGGATCCAGACCGACGGCAGCTACGCCCACACCGGGGACTTCGCCGGCATGGGCAATAACCAGATGCTGGTGGCCGACCCCGTGACGAAGGAGATCCGCCGCTTCCTGGTGGGCCCCTCGGGCTGCGAGATCACCGGCATCACCTGGACGCCGGACCGCCGCACGATGTTCATCAACGTGCAGCACCCGGGCGAGATCGGCAACCACCCCGCCGCGCCGTACAGGAATGACGGCAAGGCCTACACCGACAACGACATCGCCCGCGACCCGACCCGCTTCTCCCAGTGGCCGGTGCCCGGCATGCGCCCGCGCGCCGCGACGGTGATCGTCACCCGCGACGACGGCGGCGTGATCGGCGGCTGATCACCGCCCGGGGGCCACGGCCTCCGGTTGCCCCAGCTGTCCCAGCGGCCACGCGCTGCGGGCCTTGACCTCCCCCAGCGAGAAGCTGGTGTGGAGGTCTTTCACATTGGGCAGGTTCAGCAGCACCTCGCGCACGAAGCGGGAAAAGCTGTCCAGGTCCCGCGCCACGACCTGCAGCTCGAAGGTGCCGGTGCCGCTGATGTAGTGGCACGACACGATCTCCGGCACCTGCCGGATCGCGTCCTCCATCGCGCGCGTGCCGTCGCCGGTGTTGCGCTCGGCGTCCACCCGCACGAAGGCCAGCACGCCCAGGCCGATCTTGTGGCGGTCGATCTCGGCGTGGTAGCCCTTGATGTAGCCCGCCTCCTCCAGCGCCTTGACCCGCCGCCAGCACGGCGCGGCCGACAGCCCCACCCGCTGCGCCAGCTCGGCATTGGTGAGCCGGCCGTCGGCCTGCAGCTGCGCCAGGATGTGGAGGTCGAACTTGTCGAGCATTTCTTGGATTGGCTAAATAGAGAAAGGATCTTTCTTTGATTAGACATTAACGGGCAAAGAAAGCAAAGACATTCCCGCTTCACAGGCATACACTGCCCTGCATACGAGGCCGGCTTCACGGCCCCGCCTTCTGGACGTCTGGAGACAAGGCCCCATGAACGCACCCCTGCCTGAGCACATCCGCAAGGCCCTGGAATCCGTCACGCTGGACGACAAGTACGCGCTGGATTACGGCCGTGCCTTCATGAGCGGCACCCAGGCGCTGGTCAAGCTGCCCATGCTGCAGCGACAGCGCGATGCCCTGGCCGGCAAGAACACCGCCGGCTTCATCAGCGGCTACCGCGGCTCACCCCTGGGCAGCTACGACCAGGCGCTGTGGAAGGCCAGGAAGTACCTGCAGTCGCAGAACATCGTCTTCCAGCCCGGGGTGAACGAGGAGCTCGCCGCCACCGCGCTGTGGGGCACACAGCAACTGGGCTTCGCGCCGGCGGGCACCAACCGCTTCGATGGCGTGTTCGGCATCTGGTACGGCAAGGGCCCGGGCGTGGACCGCTGCTCGGACGTGTTCAAGCACGCCAACATGGCCGGCACCACGCCCTGGGGCGGCGTGATCGCGGTGGCCGGCGACGACCATGTGGCCAAGAGCTCCACCGCCGCCCACCAGAGCGACCACATCTTCAAGGCCTGCGGCTTCCCGGTGTTCTTTCCCGCCTCGGTGCAGGAGATCCTGGACCTGGGCATCCATGCCTTCGCCATGAGCCGCTATGCCGGCGTGTGGACCGGCATGAAGACCATCCAGGAGATCGTCGAGTCCAGCACCGCCGCCATGATCGACGCCGAGCGCGTGCAGGTGGTGCTGCCGCAGGATTTCCAGATGCCGCCCGGCGGCGTCCACATCCGCTGGCCCGACCCGCCGCTGGAGCAGGAGCAGCGCCTGTTCGACTACAAGTGGTACGCCGCGCTGGCCTACATCCGCGCCAACCGCCTGAACCACAACGTCATCGAGGGCCCGCACGACCGCTTCGGCATCATCGCCAGCGGCAAGGCCTACAACGACACCCGCCAGGCCCTGGCCGACCTGGGCCTGGACGATGCCACCTGCCGGCAACTGGGCATCCGCCTGCACAAGGTGGCGGTGGTGTGGCCGCTGGAGGCCCAGGGCACGCGCGATTTCGCCGCGGGCCTGCGCGAGATCCTGGTGGTGGAGGAAAAGCGCCAGGTCATCGAGTACCAGCTGAAGGAGGAGCTGTACAACTGGCGGCCCGACGTGCGCCCCAATGTCCTGGGCAAGTTCGACGAGCAGGAAGGCGACTACTCCGGCGGCGAATGGTCCATGCCCAACCCCACGGCCAACGCCCTGCTGCGCGCCAATGCCGACCTGTCGCCCGCCCTCATCGCGCGCGCCATCGCCCGGCGCCTGAAGAAGATGGGCCTGCCCGCCGACATCGCGGCCCGCATCGACACGCAGCTGGCCATCCTCGAGGCCAAGGAGCAGTCCATGCGGACCCTGGAGGTCAAGGCCGACCGCGTGCCCTGGTACTGCTCGGGCTGCCCGCACAACACCTCCACCCAGGTGCCTGAGGGCTCGCGCGCCCTGGGCGGCATCGGCTGCCACTACATGGCCACCTGGATGGACCGCCACACCGAGGGCTTCACGCAGATGGGCGGCGAGGGCGTGCCCTGGGTGGGCCAGCAACCCTTCACCAACGAGAAGCACGTGTTCGCCAACCTGGGCGACGGCACCTACTTCCACAGCGGCATCCTGGCGATCCGCCAGTCCATCACCGCGGGCGTGAACATCACCTACAAGATCCTCTACAACGACGCCGTCGCCATGACTGGCGGGCAGCCGGTGGGCGAGCGGCCCGAGGGCCTGTCGGTGCCGCAGATCGTGCAGGCGCTGCTGGCCGAGGGCGTGAGCCGGCTGGCCATCGCCACCGACCAGCCGGAGAAATACACGCCCGTGAAGCTGCCCGAGGGCGTCACGGTCCACCACCGTGACGAGTTCGAGCGCCTGCAGCAGGCGTTCCGCGAGGTCGCGGGCACCAGCGTCCTGATCTACGACCAGACCTGCGCCACCGAGAAGCGCCGGCGCCGCAAGCGCGGCACGATGGAAGACCCGGCCGTGCGCGTGATGATCAACGACCTGGTCTGCGAGGGCTGCGGCGACTGCAGCGTGCAGTCCAACTGCCTGTCGGTGGAGCCGCTGGAGACGCCCTTCGGCCGCAAACGCACCATCAACCAGAGCACCTGCAACAAGGACACCAGCTGCCTCAAGGGCTTCTGCCCCAGCTTCGTCACGGTGGAGGGCGGCAGCCTCAAGCGCAAGGCGCGCGACACCCAGCCCTCGCCCTTCGACCTGGGCGAGCTGCCCGAGCCGTCCCTGCCCGCGCTGGGCGACGAGGCCTACGGCATCGTGGTCGCGGGGGTGGGCGGCACCGGCGTCATCACCATCGGCCAGCTCCTGGGCATGGCCGCGCACCTGGAAGGCAAGGGCATCGTCACGCAGGACGCGGCGGGCCTGGCCCAGAAGGGCGGCGCCACCTGGAGCCATGTGCTGCTGGGCGCCACGCCGGACGCCATCCGCACCACCCGCGTGAGCATGGCGGGCGCGGACCTGGTGATCGGCTGCGATCCCATCGTCACCGCCGGCAAGGAGACCCTCCTGCGCATGCGCGAGGGCCGCACCCGCGTGGCCCTGAGCGGCCATGCCGCGCCCACCGCCGCCTTCGTGCGCAATGCCGACTGGGTCAACCCAGCCGATGCCTGCGTGGCCGAGGTCACCCGCGCCGTCGGCGCGCCGCAGGTGGGCGTGTTCGACGCCGACCGTGCCGCCACCCGCCTCATGGGGGATGCCATCTACGCCAACCCCATGATGCTGGGCTTCGCCTGGCAAAAGGGCTGGGTGCCGGTGGGCCTGGAGGCGCTGATGCGCGCCATCGAGCTCAATGGCGTGGCCGTGGAGGCCAACAAGGCCGCCTTCGCCTGGGGCCGCCGCGCCGCGCACGACCCCGCCAGCGTGGAGCGCCTGGCCTCGCCGGCCCAGGTCGTGGAACTGCGCCGTCGCGAGACGCTGGACAGCCTGGTCGCCCGCCGCGTGGAATTCCTCACCGCCTACCAGGACGCCGCCTACGCCCGCAGCTACCGCGAGTTCGTCGAGCGCGTGCGCCAGGCCGAGGCGCCCCTGGGCAAGTCCAGCCTGGCCGAGGCCGTGGCGCGCTACCTGTTCAAGCTCATGGCCTACAAGGACGAATACGAGGTCGCCCGCCTGCACACGCAGACCGGCTTCCGGGAAAAGGTGGCCGAGCAGTTCGAGGGCGACTTCCGCATCCACTACCACCTGGCGCCGCCCGGGCTGGCGCGGCGCAACGAGCGCGGCGAGCTGGTCAAGCGCAAGTTCGGTCCCGCCACCGTCTGGGCCTTCAAGCTGCTGGCGCGCCTGCGGGGCCTGCGCGGCACGCCCCTGGACCCGTTCGGCCGGACCGAGGAGCGCCGCACCGAGCGCGCGCTCATCGCCGACTACCGGGGCCGCGTCGAGGAGCTGCTGGCCGGCCTGGCGGCCGGCAACCATGCGCTGGCCGTGGAGATCGCCCGCCTGCCCGAGCAGATCCGCGGCTTCGGCCATGTCAAGGAGCGGCACCTGGTCGCGGCCCGCCAGCGCGAGGCTGAGCTGATGGCGCAGTGGCGCGCCCGCCCGCCCGGCGACCGGCTGGCCGCCTGACCTTCGCTGCCCCGGGGTTTTCCCGCTCGCCGCCCCCGGCCCGCACGGGGGTCGGCGCATACAATCGCCCTTTTCCGCCTGCGTCAGGTGCGCTTGCGCCTGCGCCGGCGGTTTTCCCTCGTCAAAGCAACGATTTTTCCAGGAGCCCCCGTGTTCATTTCCTCCGCTTTCGCCCAGACCGCCCCGGCCGCCGCAGGTGGCGACGCCACGTCGTCCCTCATGAGCATGCTGCCGCTGCTGCTGATGTTCGCGGTGCTGTACTTCGTGATGATCCGTCCCCAGATGAAGCGCCAGAAGGAGCACAAGGCCATGCTGGAAGCCCTGGCCAAGGGCGATGAGGTCGCCACCGCCGGCGGCGTGCTGGGCCGCATCAGCAAGCTGGGCGACACCTACGTGGGCGTGGAAGTGGCCCAGGGCGTGGAAATCCAGGTCCAGCGCAGCGCCATCGCCCAGGTCCTGCCCAAGGGCAGCCTGAAGTAAGCACGGCGCCCCGCCGGCTTTCCCCGCAGACCTCCGTGCCGGCCCCCGCGCCGGCCTGTCCGCAAGCCTTCGAATCATCGTCATGAACCGTTACCCGGTCTGGAAGTACGCGATCCTGGTGATCGCGCTGCTGGTGGGCGCCATCTACACCCTGCCCAATTTCTTCGGCGAGGTGCCCGCCGTGCAGGTGTCGGCCGGCAAGGCCACCGTCAAGGTGGACGCCGCCACCCAGGCCCGGGTGCAGCAGGCGCTCACGGCGGCGGGCGTGCAGCCCCAGGCCGTGTCGCTGGAAGGCACCTCGGTGCGGGTGCGGCTGGACAGCACTGACGCCCAGCTCAAGGCCAAGGACGCCATCCAGCGCGCCCTGGTGCCCGACCCGAGCGATCCGCCCTACGTGGTGGCCCTGAACCTGGTGTCGGCCTCGCCGGCCTGGCTGTCGGCCCTGCATGCCGCGCCCATGTACCTGGGCCTGGACCTGCGCGGTGGCGTGCACTTCATGCTGCAGGTGGACATGCCCGGGGCGCTGACCAAGAAGGCCGAGTCCTTCGCCGGCGACCTGCGCACCCAGATGCGCGAGGCCAACATCCGCCACGGCGGCATCGTGCGCAATGGCCAGTCCGTGGAGGTTCGCCTGCGCGACGCCGCCACCCTGGCCCAGGCCCGCAAGCTCGTGGCCGACCAGTTCCCCGACCTGGCGGCCGTGGATGCGCCCGACGGGACCGAGTTCAAGCTCACCGCCACGCTCAGGCCCGAGGCCGCCCGCAAGGTGCAGGAGCAGGCCCTCAAGCAGAACATCATGACCCTGCACAACCGGATCAACGAGCTCGGCGTGGCCGAGCCGGTGATCCAGCAGCAGGGCCTGGACCGCATCGTGGTGCAGCTGCCCGGCGTGCAGGACACGGCCAAGGCCAAGGACATCCTGGGCCGCACCGCCACCCTGGAGATGCGCCTGGTCGACGAATCCGTCGAGGCCCGCGCCGCCGAGATGGGCACGGGCCCGGTGCCCTTCGGCTCCGAGCGTTTCCTGGAGCGCGATGGCCGCGCCGTCATCGTCAAGAAGCAGGTGATCCTCACCGGCGACAGCCTGACCGACGCCCAGCCCGGCTTCGACTCGCAGACCCAGCAGCCCAAGGTCGACCTCACGGTGGACGCCAAGGGCGGGCGCATCATGCGCGACACCAGCCGCGAGAACCTGAAGAAGCGCATGGCCATCCTGCTCTTTGAAAAGGGCAAGGGCGAGGTGCTGACCGCCCCGGTGATCCAGGGCGAGTTGGGCAACCGCTTCCAGATCTCCGGCTCCATGTCGGTCGTCGAGGCCAACGACCTGGCCCTGCTGCTGCGCGCCGGCTCGCTGGCCGCGCCCATGGAGATCATCGAGGAACTGACCATCGGCCCCACCCTGGGCGCCGAGAACATCGCCAAGGGCTTCCAGAGCGTGGCCTGGGGCTTCCTGGTGATCTGCCTGTTCATGAGCGTGTACTACATGCTTTTTGGCGTGTTCTCCAGCATCGCCCTGGGGGTCAACCTGCTGCTGCTGGTGGCCATCCTGTCCATGCTGCAGGCCACCCTGACCCTGCCGGGCATGGCCGCCATGGCCCTGGCCCTGGGCATGGCCATCGACTCCAACGTCCTGATCAACGAGCGGGTGCGTGAGGAACTGCGCAATGGCGCCACGCCGCAGGCGGCCATCCACGCCGGCTACGACCGGGCCTGGGCCACCATCCTGGACTCCAACATCACCACCCTGATCGCCGGCGTCGCCCTGCTGGCCTTCGGTTCCGGGCCGGTGCGCGGATTTGCCGTGGTGCACTGCATCGGCATCCTCACCTCCATGTTCTCGGCGGTGTTCTTCTCCCGCGGCCTGGTCAACCTCTGGTACGGCCGCCAGAAGAAGCTCAAGTCGGTCTCCATCGGGACGGTCTGGCGTCCGGCGTCCGACAGCGCTATAACCAAATCCTGAGAGCGGTAAGAAAATGGAATTCTTCAAGATCCGCCGCGACATCCCCTTCATGCGGCACGCGGTGGTGTTCAACATCATCTCGTTCGTCACCTTCGCGCTGGCGGTGTTCTTCCTCGTCACGCGGGGGCTGCACCTCTCGGTGGAGTTCACCGGCGGCACGGTCATGCAGGTCACCTACGACAAGCCGGCCGAGGTCGAACGCATCCGCCAGGCCGTCGCCGGCCTGGGTTTCCAGGACGTGCAGGTGCAGAACTTCGGCACCGCCCGCGACGTCATGATCCGCCTGCCGGCGCAAAAAGGTGTGAGTTCCGCGCAACAGAGCGAGCGCGTCCTGGCCACCCTCAAGGCCCAGGATCCCGCGGTCGTCCTCAATCGCACCGAGTTCGTCGGCCCCTCCGTGGGCGAGGAGCTCGCCGCCGACGGCCTCAAGGCCCTGGCGGTCGTGGTGGTGGGCATCATGATCTACCTGGCCCTGCGCTTCGAGTGGAAGTTCGCGGTCGCGGCCATCATCGCCAACCTGCACGATGTCATCATCATCCTGGGCTTCTTCGCCTACTTCCAGTGGGAGTTCTCGCTGGCGGTGCTGGCGGCGGTGCTGGCCATCCTGGGCTACTCGGTCAACGAGTCGGTGGTGATCTTCGACCGCATCCGCGAGAACTTCCGCAGGTTCCGCAAGATGGACACCGTGCAGGTGATCGACAACGCCATCACCTCCACGATCAGCCGCACCATCATCACCCACGGCTCCACGCAGATCATGGTGCTGTCGATGCTGCTGTTCGGCGGCGCGACCCTGCATTACTTCGCCCTGGCGCTGACCATCGGCATCCTGTTCGGCATCTATTCGTCCGTGTTCGTCGCCGCGGCCATTGCGATGTGGCTGGGCGTCAAGCGCGAGGACCTGGTCAAGGCCGCGCCCCGCAAGGAAGGCGACCCCCGGGATCCCAACGCGGGCGCCACCGTCTGAGGAATTGATTGAGCACGGCCCCGAACCTCGCCTCCTCCGGTCTCCCGCGGCGTTTGCGGGAGCAGTTCGTGGCCGACCTCGAGGCCTGCCTGGAGCCCCTGTCCGCCGCCGTGGGCGCACGCCTGATGGAGCTGGTGGACAAGAGCCCCAACTCGCGCGAATCCCAGGAGCGGCGTGACGCCGCGCTGGAGTTCGAGCGGCTGCGTTCGGCCTGGGTGGCCCAGACCCGGACCGCCTGGCGCAACGCTGCCGCTGGCGAGGACGCCCGGCGCCTTCCCGGCGTCGCGGGCGCCGGCGAGTTCGCCCTGATCGACGATGACGTCGTCGAGAAAAAGATCATTGCCTCGCGCCTGGCCATGGCCCTCCAGGAGCACGCCAGCTGGGACTGGAGCGACCTGAAGCTGCGCATGCAGCACCTGCAGGGCGGCCTGCCGCTGTCCCCTGACGACATCCTGCGCCCCGAGGGGCTGGCCATGATGGTGGTCGAGCAGTGGATGGCCAGCGACCTGCCGCGCCGCACCTGGCTGCTGGTGACCGACGTGATCCAGCAGCAGCTGGTGCCGGCGGTGACCCAGGCTTACAAGCGCGTGAACGAGACCCTGGTGGCCGACGGCGTGATGCCGCAGATCGACCTGACCGGCCGTGTCCGCCGGGCGCCGAGCCCTGGCGGTCGCGCCGGCGCAGGCGGGGGCGGCGGAAGTGGTGCCGAGGCCGGCGCAGGCCGTGCCGGTGGTGGTGGTAGTGCTGGCGGTGGCGGTGGCGGTGGGCCCGGCGCCAGTTCCGGCCCCGGTGCGGGCTGGGGCTCGGGTTCGGAATCCGGGGGCGCCAGTGGACTGGACAGCGGCCTGCGCGGGGAGGCCGGGCCGGCCCCGGCCAGCGGCGCGCGCGTGCGCGCCCAGGGCGTGCTGGGCCAGATGCGCCGCCTGCTCGTCGAGCGCGTGGCCGGCTACAACCCGGCGCAGCCGCCCGCGCACTCGGCCGCACTCGTGTCCGCCCTGGCCCACGCCGCCACGCAGGCCGCGGCCCCAGGCAGTACCCTGGTGGCCGAGCCGGGGGGATACGACAACGCCGCCGTCGCCCAGGTGGCGCAGGAACTGCGCACCCGCACCAACGAGCTCAAGCGGCAGGCCGGCACGCCCAGCGAGAAGGCGCTGATCGAGATCGTCGCCCTGATGTTCCAGAGCATCCTGGCCGAGGACCGCCTGCCGCCCTCGGTGCGGGTGTGGTTTGCGCGGCTGCAGATGCCCGTGCTGCGCGTGGCGCTGGAGGAGCCCGAGTTCTTCGACAGCCTGCACCACCCCGCCCGCCTGCTGATCGACCGCATGGGGGCCTGCGTGCTGGGTTTCGACGCCGCCTCCATCGGCGGCAGCGAGCTCGAGGAGGAGATCCGCCGCGTCGTGCTGTTGATCGAGCAGTACCCCGACGCCGGCCGCAAGGTCTTCCTGCTGGCGCATGACGAGTTCCAGAAATTCCTCTCCCGCTACCTCACCGACAAGAGCGCGACGCGCCGCGTGGTCAGCGTCGCCCAGCAGGTGGAGCAGCGCGAGACCCTGTCCGTGCGCTACACCATCGAGCTGCGCAAGATGCTCGACGACATGCCCGTGTCGCAGGAGGTCCGCGAGTTCCTGTTCAAGGTCTGGGCCGAGGTGATGGCGGTGGCTGCCGTGCGCCAGGGCGCGCAGCACCCGGACACCGTGGCCTTGATGAAGGCCGCGGCCGAACTGGTGTGGGCCGCTGGCGCCAAGCCCGAGCGCGAGCAGCGCGCCCGCGTGATCCGCGAGCTGCCGGGCCTGCTGCAGCGCCTGCGCCAGGGCATGGCCCTGATCGGCCTGCCGGCGGTTGACGAGGAAACCCAGATCAAGCGCATCAGCGATGCGCTGGCTGCGGCCTTCCAGTCCCGCGCCGCGCCCATCCCGACGGCGCGCATCGAGGCCATTGCCGACCGCCTGACCAGCCTGGAGGTGATGGCGGGCGCCAGCGACGGCGACCTGCCGCTGGACCCGCAGGCGCTGGAGATGCTGCTGGGGCCGCAGGCGCAGGGCATCACCGTCATCTGCGACGGCGGCACGCCGCCTGGCGCGGCCGCCAAGGCCTGGGCCAACGAGCTGCAGCCGGGTGCCTGGTTCTCGCTGGACCACAACGACCGCCGAGAACTGGTGCAGTACGCCTGGCGCTCGGAGGGCCGGCAGCTGCACCTGTTCACCACGCACGAGGGACAGTGCTTCCTGCTGCAGTCGGGGCGGCTGGCGGCCTACCTGCAGGCCGGCCTGGTCGTGCCCCACGAGGAAGAGGCGCTCACCGTGCGCGCCACGCGCGACGCCCTGGTCAAGCTGGGCGCCAACCCGGAGCGGCTGCTCGCCTGAGCGCCTTCAGTGGGCGACGCGCCCCTGGCTGTCGTCGCACAGCTCGTCGAGCACCAGGGCATCGGGCTCTTCGCCGAAGCTCCAGTACACCATGAGCACGATGATCTTGAGTTCGTCCAGTGACACGGGGTTGCCGGGCGCGGCCATGGCCCGGTCGATCACGATCTCGCGCATGGCGGCCGGCAGCACGCCGGCCGATTCCAGGAAGCTGATGAAGCCCAGGCACGGCCCGCCCAGGTGGTCCTGCTCGGCGACGGAGTAGACGCGCAGGCTGTAGGCCGACTGGCGGTTGGGGGAGCATTCCTCGGACGCGGCCTGCACGCCCTCGGGCAGGACCTGGGTGGCTTGCGCGGCGAAGTTCAGGCCGTCCAGCCAGACCAGCGCGTCATGCACCTCCTGCGGTTCAAAGCCATGTGCGGCCAGCTTGCGCCCCAGCTGGTCCAGCTCGGGGCAGGCATTGCCGCGCCAGTAGTTTTCGTAGACAAACACCAGCACTTCAAACATGGCCCCAATATACGCGCAGATCGGGGCCCTGCCACCACGGGCTTTCGGTGTGTGTTGCCTTCACGCCAAAAACACCTCGGCCTGGACCGCGTGCGCGTGTGGGAAGGCGCCTGCAGGACGCCGCCGGGCCCAGGCGCGAGGTCAGGCCCGAACCAGCCGCTGCACCAGCCCGCCTGGCAGGCGGGCGACGTCGCCCTGCAGCTCCAGCGCCAGCAGCCGCGCCTGCAGTAGCGGCGTCGGCAGGCCGGTGCGGGCCTGCAGGGCGTCGAGCGTGGCAGGGTCGAAGCCCAGCGCTTGCAACAGCGGGTCGTCGGGCCCCTGCGCTTCAAGGCCCGGCAGCATCGCCGTGACGCTGGGGTGCCGCCCGGGTGCGATCTCGTCCAGCACGTCCTGCGCCGTCTCCACCAGCTTGGCGCCCTGCTTGATCAGCGCATGGCAGCCGCGCGACAGCGGCGAGTGGATGGAGCCGGGGATGGCGAACACCTCCCGGCCCTGCTCCAGCGCGCAGGCCGCGGTGATCAGCGAGCCGGACTTGAGCGCCGCCTCCACCACCAGGGTGCCCTGCGTCAGCGCCGAGATGATGCGGTTGCGACGCGGGAAATTCCAGGCCAGGGGCGGGGTGCCCAGCGGGCATTCGCTCATCAGCACGCCGCGCTGCTGGATGCGCCGGGCCAGGGCCTGGTGGCGGCGCGGGTAGACCTGGTCCAGCCCGGTGCCCATCACGGCGATGGTGGCCAGCTGCCCGGGCGCGGCACCCTCCAGGGCGCCTTCGTGCGCCGCGCCGTCGATGCCGGTGGCCAGGCCGGAGACGATGGTCCAGCCCGCCTGGGCCAGGCTGCGGGCGAAGGCGCGGGCATTGTCCAGCCCTTGGGGGGTGGGATTGCGGCTGCCGACGATGGCCAGGGCCTGCGGCCATTGCGCGGGGACTTGCCCGGCCAGCCACAGCTGGGGCGGCGGGTCGGCGCAGTGCCGAAGGTCGGGCGGGTAGCCGGCATCCGCGTGCCGGAGGATGCGTCGATGCGCCGGGTCCCCGGCCAGCCAGTGGTCGTCCGCGTCTGCCATGGCCTGTGCGAGCCGTGGGCCGGGTGTGTGCCGGGTGGGGGCCGGGGCCGGCCGTCAGCGCGGGTTGACCACCTGGTCACCCACCTTCACACCGTCCAGGGTTTCCAGGACCAGGGCGTAGGACAGGCGCTCGAAGGGGCGGAACACCATCAGCAGGCCGTTGCGCTCGTTGGGCAGCTTGATGTCGTCCTTGCGGCCGGCCTCCGAGCGGTCGACCATGCGCGCGCCCTCCTTCAGGATGGCCATCACGTGGCCGGTCTCGATCCCGTCGGCCGTTCCCTTGTTGATCAGCACCACCTGGTTCTGGCCGGCCATGCCCACGGCGTTGCCGTACATGGAGACGATGGCGCCGCCCTGCACGGGTTGCCTGGGCGCGTGCGGCACGTAGCTGACCAGCGCGCGCGGCGGCTCGGGCAGCAGGCGGTCACCCACGCGCATTTCCTCGCGGGTGGACACGATGTCCAGCGAGGCCGGCACGGGTACGGACTGGGTGCCGCCCTTGCCGTCGGCCACCTGCTGGGTGGACTCGCCACGCACCAGGCTGGCCCGGCCCAGGTACTGGGCTTCATAGCCCAGCACGGCGCGGGTCACGGGGTCCCGCACCGGCGTCGCATTGCGGAACACGCGGAAATCCGGCGTGCGGCCGGTGGCGGCGGGCATGAAGGGCGCATCGGCCGGGCCGCGGGCATAGGCGCGGTCACCGCGGGCGATCAGCACCCGCTCCTCGGTCGTCGCCACGATGCGCGGCGCACGGGCCAGGGTGTCCTCGCCCACGATCAGCGGCTCGGCCAGGAAGGGCTCGATCAGGTGCGGCTGCAGCGTGGGCAATGCGTTGTCGGGCAGCGGCTCGGTGCGGATGCGCGGCGACAGCCGCACGGTGCCCACCGGCCGGTCGTCCCCGTCCTGCGCCAGGCGCAGCGTGGCCCGGCCGTCGCGGCGCTCGAGCACCAGCACCTGGCCCGGGTAGATCAGGTGGGGGTTGCGGATGCTGTCCAGGTTCATGCCCCACAGCTCTGGCCAGCGCCAGGGTTGCAGCAGGTACAGCCGGGAGATGTCCCACAGGGTATCGCCGCGCTGGATCGTGTAGCGGTCAGGGGCGCCGGCCGCCAGATCGGCCAGGGGCACGCCAGCCTGTGCCACCTGCTGCGCAGTGGCGCGCTGGGCGCCGGTGATCGGGTAGTTCTGCGCCTGCGTGGGCGCCGCCAGGCCGGCGGCGGCCAGGCACAGGGCGGCGGCGGTGGGCCGCAGGCTTGCCTTCATCGGGTGGATCCCCATGTTCGTGTTCTGGTCTTGACGAGTCCCACCGATTCTGCGCCCAACTGCGTCCCCCAGGCAATATTTGGTTCACATCGCCGGCTGTGGTGGTATCGGAACTGGGGGAAAATAGAGACATCTCCCCGGTATCTCCATGGCACTGCTACCCATCCTCGTTTATCCCGACCCCCGCCTGCACACCGTCGCCAAGCCGGTGGGCGCCGTCGACGACCGCATCCGCCAGCTCGTGGCCGACATGTTCGAGACCATGTACGACGCCAACGGCATCGGCCTGGCCGCCACGCAGGTGGACGTGCACGAGCGCGTGATCACCATCGACGTCTCCGAGGAGCGCAACGAGCCGCTGGTGCTGGTCAACCCCGAGATCACCTGGTACAGCGACGACAAGCGCGTCGGCGAGGAGGGCTGCCTGTCGGTGCCCGGCATCTACGACGGCGTGGAGCGTTCGCTGGCGGTCAAGGTCCGCGCGCTGGACGAGCACGGCCAGGAGCGCACGCTGGAGGCCCAGGGCATGCTGGCCGTGTGCATCCAGCACGAGATGGACCACCTGGCGGGCAAGGTCTTCGTCGAGTACCTCTCGCCGCTCAAGCGCAACCGCATCAAGACCAAGCTGGTGAAGGCCCGCCGCGACGCGGTGAGGGCTTGAGCGCCGTGGGGGCACGGACCGACGCCCTGCGGGTCATCTTCGCCGGCACGCCCGAGTTCGCCCGGCTGGCGCTGGAGCGTCTGCATGCGGCCGGCTTCACCATTCCCCTGGTGCTGACCCAGCCCGACCGGCCGGCCGGCCGGGGCATGAAGCTGCAGGCCTCGCCGGTCAAGCAGTTCGCGCAGGCGCAGGGCATCCCGGTGTCGCAGCCGATGAGCCTGCGGCTGGACGGCAAGTACCCCGAGGACGCCGCCGCCGCGCGCGAGGCCATCGCCGCCGCGCAGGCCGACGTGATGGTGGTGGCCGCCTACGGCCTGATCCTGCCGCAGTGGGTGCTGGACGCCCCGCGCCTGGGCTGCCTGAACATCCATGCCTCGCTGCTGCCCCGCTGGCGCGGCGCGGCGCCCATCCACCGCGCCATCGAGGCGGGGGACGCCGACACCGGCGTGACCATCATGCAGATGGACGCCGGGCTGGACACGGGTGACATGCTGCTGGTGGAGCGCCTGCCCATCGCGGCCGACGACACCACCGGCACCCTGCACGACAAGGTGGCCGGCCTTGGCGCGCGCCTGATCGTGGAGGCGCTGGAGATCGCGGCCTGTGGCGGCTTCCATCCGGTCCAGCAGCCGGCCGAGGGTGTCACCTACGCCCACAAGATCGAGAAGGCCGAGGCCCAGGTCGACTGGGCCTTGCCGGCCGACGTGGTCGAGCGGCGCGTGCGCGCGTTCGACCCCTTTCCCGGCGCCGCCAGCGCGGTGCAGGGCGAGGTGGTGAAGTTGTGGAAATGCGAGAAGGCCACGGGCGCGGGCGAGCCCGGCACCCTCCTGGCGGTGGGTGACGATGGCGTGACCGTGGCCTGCGGCCAGGGCGCGCTGCGCTTCACCGAGCTGCAGCGCGCCGGCGGCAAGCGCCTGCCCGCGGCCCAGTTCCTGCGCGGCTTTCCCCTGGTGGCGGGCCAGCGTTTCGGCGCCCCGGCGGAGTCGGCCTGATGTTCTGGCAGAAGCACCTGCGCGAGCACCCGGAGTACCGCATCGGCGCCCGCGAGATGCTGCCGCAGCTGCCCGGGCTGGCGGCCTGGGGCCTGATGACCGGCGTGGCCATGGTCAAGGCCGGCCTGTCGGTCCCCGAGGCCCTGGCCATGACCTTGCTGGTATTTGCCGGCAGCTCGCAGCTGGCGGCCCTTCCCTTGCTCGTGGCGGGCGCCCCGGCCTGGGTGATCCTGGCCACGGGCTTTTGCGTGAACCTGCGCTTCGTGGTGTTCAGCCTGCACCTGCGCGACTACCTGATGCACATGCCTCGCTGGCGCAGGCTCGTGACCGGGTACCTCACCACCGACATGAATTACGTCTTCCTCACGAAGCGGTTCCCGCATCCGGCCCGCGACAAGGCCGACCTCCTGGCGCAGGAGGCCTACCTGTCCGGCGGTTGCGGCGTCAACTGGATGAGCTGGATGTGCGCCAGCGTCGTGGGCACGGTCCTGGCCAATTTCATCCCTACGGCTTGGGGGTTGGGTTTTGCCGGCATCCTGTGCCTGCTGGGCATCATGTGCTCGCTGGCGGCCACCCGCCTGCGGGTGGTGTCCATGGTCGTGGCCGGTGCCGTGGGCGTGGCCGCCTATGCGCTGCCCCTCAAACTGAACATCGTCATCGCCATCGGCGTGGCGGTGCTGGCCTGCCTGATGCTGGAAAGCCGGGGCGCGCTGAAGGCCGCCCGGTCATGAGCCGGGCCGAGGACTGCTGATGGGCATGACCGATCCCTGGACCCTGGTGATCATCGTGGGGCTGGCGGCCGTCACGGTGCTCACGCGCGGCTTCTTCTTCATTTCCAGCCGGGCCTGGAAGCTGCCCGCCTGGGCCGAGCGGGGCCTGCAGTACGCGCCCATCGCGGCGCTGGCCGCGGTGGTCTTCCCGGAAATCCTGATGACCCAGGGGCAGCTGGTGCCCACGTGGATGGATGCGCGCATCTTCGGCGCGCTGGTCGGTGCCTTCGTGTTCTGGTGGAAGCGCAACACCCTCCTGACCATCGTCCTGGGCATGGCCGTGTACCTGCCGCTGCACGTCGGGCTGGGCTGGTAGCCCGCCGTCCGTGCCCGTTCCGGTCCGCTGCGTCAGCGGGGCTCCCTAAAATGGCGGGCTGACCTCGGCCCGTCGGCCGGCCTTCACCTATCCCGCCATGAACATCCTCCGCTTCTCCGATCTGTGCACCCAGGGCAAGGCCCGGGGCCAACGTGTCTTCATCCGCGCCGACCTGAACGTGCCCCAGGACGACGCCGGGAACATCACCGAGGACACCCGCATCCGCGCCTCCATTCCCTGCATCCAGATGGCGCTGGACGCCGGTGCGGCGGTGATGGTCACCTCCCACCTGGGCCGACCCACCGAGGGCGAGTTCAAGCCCGAGGACTCGCTGGCCCCCGTGGCCGCCCGCATGGCCGAGCTCCTGGGTCGCGAGGTGCCGCTGGTCTCCAACTGGGTCGAGGGCGTGCAGGTGCAGCCCGGCCAGGTGGTGCTGCTGGAGAACTGCCGCCTGAACAAGGGCGAGAAGAAGAACAACCCCGAGCTGGCGCAGAAGATGGCCGCCCTGTGCGACATCTTCGTGCACGACGCCTTCGGCACGGCGCACCGCGCCGAGGCCTCCACCTACGGCATCGCCCAGTACGCCAAGGTGGCCTGCGCCGGCCCGCTGCTGTCGGCCGAGATCGACGCCATCTCCAAGGCGCTGGCCAACCCCCGCCGCCCGCTGGCCGCCATCGTGGCCGGCTCCAAGGTCTCCACCAAGCTGACCATCCTGCAATCGCTGGCGAAGAACGTCGACCAGATGATCGTGGGCGGCGGCATCGCCAACACCTTCATGCTGGCTGCCGGCCTGAAGATCGGCAAGTCCCTGGCCGAGGCCGACCTGGTCGGCGAGGCCAAGGCCGTGATCGAGGCCATGAAGGCCCGTGGCGCCGAGGTGCCGATCCCCACCGACGTGGTGGTGGCCAAGGCCTTCGCCGCCGACGCCCCGGCCACCGTCAAGGCCGCCACCGACGTGGCCGATGACGACCTGATCCTGGACATCGGCCCGCAGACCGCCGCGAAGCTCGCCGCCCAGCTCAAGGCCGCCGGCACCATCGTCTGGAACGGCCCGGTGGGCGTGTTCGAGTTCGACGCCTTCGCCAAGGGCACGGAGGCCATCGCCCGCGCCATCGCCGAGTCCAGCGCCTTCAGCATCGCCGGCGGCGGCGACACCCTGGCGGCGATTGCCAAGTACGGCATCGAGAAGGACGTGGGCTACATCTCCACCGGCGGCGGCGCCTTCCTGGAGGTGCTGGAGGGCAAGACCCTGCCGGCGTTCGAGATCCTGGAAAAGCGCGCCGCGCAGTAAGCCGGCACGCGCCGAGCCAAAAGCAAAGGGCCCCGCGGGGCCCTTTGCTCATGGCGCGTGCTGCGCTCAACCCGGCAGCGCCGCCGGCTGGCTCGTCGGCCGCCCCGCGTAGTCCGTCCAGCAGCGGCGCGTGAAGTCGTACAGCTTGCAGGCCCGCGCCGTCTCGAAGTACCAGCGCCAGGAGAAGGGCTGGACCACGATGCGCCCGGGCAGCAGCTCCTCCAGCTTGGCCTGGGCCTGCTGCAGGCGGTACAGCGGGATGGTCATGTCCACGTGGTGGGCGGTGTGCTCCATGATGTGGTGCATCAGCGCGCCGATGCGCAGCGGGAAGGTCAGGTGCACGGTGGTGGACACGAAGGGCTGGGCCTTCTGCCAGGCTGCGCGGTCGTCGTGCCAGGACACCTTCACGTGCGTGTGGTGCACGTACACCACAAAGCCGATCATGGCGCACCACAGGAAGAACGGCACCACCACGCCGGTCAGCAGCACCAGCGCCACCGACTGCTCCCCCGCCACGGCGGCCGCGGCCAGCACGCCGACCCACAGGACGCCGAAGGCGCTGACCAGCAGGTTGTCCCACAGGAAGATGCTGCGGCGCGTGGGCATCTGCCGGGCGTTCGGGAAGAACATCTTGTTCCACCAGATCTCGATCATGTAGTACAGGCCCGGGGCCCAGCCGCTGCGGTAGATGCGGTCCATCAGGCGCTGGCCGGGGCTCATCGCGGCGTACTCCTGCGGCGTGGCCGGGGCCCACACGAAGTCCACGCCCTTGAGGTTGGTGAAGCCGTGGTGCACCACGTTGTGCCCGGCGTCCCACAGGCTGTAGGGCGTGAGGGACGGCAGGAAGGCGATGCGGCCCAGCCACTTGTTCAGGCGGCGGTGCGGCGTCAGGCTCTGGTGGCAGGCGTCATGGCCGATGATGAACAGCCGGCCGATCACGAAGCCGGCGGCCAGGCCGCACAGCAGCTTGGCCCACCAGGCCTCGAAGGCCACGGTACCGGCCAGCAGCAGCGCCCACAGGGCGTAGTCGATGGCCAGCAGCACGAAGGCCCGCAGCGTGGTGCGCTGGGACAGGGGGATCAGCCACTCGCGGATGATCTTGCGGTGCGGCAGCGGCGCCTCGGGCGCCAGCGGAGTCGGGTTGGGCGTCATGTCCGGAAAAGGTCGGAAAGCCAGGAGGCAAACCCGCTCATCCTAAAGCCTCCGCATGACGCCGCCATGACCTGGATCAAAACAGGTCCCGGGAGGGGGTGCCCCGGTAATAGCCCGGTAACCGCGCGGCTGGGCGCGTGTGAGAATGGGCCGCCACCCCCGAGCGTCATCGAGTTACCGAGGAAGACACACATGGCCCGTAGAGCCACCAAGATCGTTGCCACCCTGGGCCCCGCCTCCAGCGACCCGCACCTGCTCGAGCAGATGATCCGTGCCGGCGTCAACGTCGTGCGCCTGAACTTCAGCCACGGCAAGGCGCAGGACCACATCGACCGCGCCCGCCTGGTGCGGGAAGTGTCCCAGCGCGCGGGCCGTGAGGTCGCCATCATGGCCGACCTGCAGGGTCCCAAGATCCGCGTGGGCAAGTTTGCCGAAGGCAAGGTGTTCCTGGAGCCGGGCCACAAGTTCGTCCTGGACGCCGCCCGCACCGAGCCGGGCGACCTGGACGGCGTGGGCCTGGACTACAAGGAGTTGCCGCGGGACGTGAAGCCCGGCGACGTGCTGCTCCTGAACGACGGCCTGATCGTGCTGGTCGTGGACAGGGTCGAGGGCGACCGCGTCCACACCACCGTCAAGCTGGGCGGCGAGCTGTCCAACAACAAGGGCATCAACAAGCAGGGCGGCGGCCTGACCGCGCCGGCCCTCACGGCCAAGGACATGGAGGACATCCGCACCGCCATGGCCTTCCAGGCCGACTACGTGGCCGTGAGCTTCCCCAAGACCGCCACCGACATGGAAATGGCTCGCCAGCTGTGCAACGTGGCAGCCGCCGAGTTCGGCCACAAGCCCGGCCTGATCGCCAAGATCGAGCGGGCCGAGGCCATCCCCAACCTGGAATCCATCCTCAAGGCCAGCGACGGCATCATGGTCGCCCGCGGCGACCTGGCGGTGGAGGTGGGCAATGCGGCCGTGCCCGCGCTGCAAAAGCGCATGATCCGGCTGGCCCGCGAGCACGACAAGGTGGTCATCACCGCCACGCAGATGATGGAGTCCATGATCACCAACCCGGTGCCCACCCGCGCCGAGGTCAGCGACGTGGCCAACGCTGTGCTCGATGGCACGGACGCCGTGATGCTCAGCGCCGAGACCGCCGCCGGCAAGTTCCCGCTGGAGACGGTCATCGAGATGGCCAACATCTGCGCTGAGGCCGAGCGGGCCGAGGACGTGCGGCTGGACGCCGACTTCACCGGCATGACCTTCTCGCGCATCGACCAGTCCATCGCCATGGGCGCGCTGTTCACCGCGCACCACCTGGGCTGCAAGGCCATCGTGGCGCTCACGGATACCGGTTCCACCGCGCTGTGGATGTCGCGCCACCGCATCCACATCCCCATCTACGCGCTCACGCCCAAGCTGGCCACCCAGCGCAAGATGGCGCTGTACCGCAACGTGCGCCCCCTGCTGGTGGACCAGAGCACCGAGCGCGAGACCGCCATGGCCGAGGCCGAGGGCCACCTCAAGGCGCGCGGCATCGTCAGCAGCGGCGACATCTACGCCATCACCTGCGGCGACGCCATGGGCGTGCCGGGCGGCACCAACATGCTCAAGGTCTGCCGGGCCACCTGACCCCGGCAACGGCGCGATGACCCGCCGGTTACCAGTCGGTTACCAGGCGGTCACCGCGCCGCTTCAGCCAGTTCCAGGGCCAGCCGGTTGTGCTGCTCCACCAGCGGTCCCAGGTCCAGGGTGGTGAGCCGGCCGTCCTTCACCACGGGGCGGCCGTTCACCAGCACATGGTCGGCGTTGGGGCTGGCGCACAGCATCAGCGCCGCCACCGGGTCGTGCACCGCGCCGCCGGCCATGGCCAGCGTGTCCAGGCGGAACAGCGCCAGGTCGGCGCACATCCCCGGCGCGATGTGGCCGATGTCCTTGCGTCCCAGCACCTGCGCGCCGCCCCGGGTGGCCAGTTCCAGCGCGTCGCGCGCGGTCATCTCGGCGGGCCCCAGGTCGCAGCCGAAGAAGGTGCGGCCCTCGCGCCTTTCCGGCGCCTGGAGCGCCCGCCCCACGCGCGCCAGCAGCATCGCCTGCCGGGCCTCGTTGACCATGTGGGCGGCGTCGTTGCTGGCGCTGCCGTCCACCCCCAGGCCCACGGGCACGCCGGCATCGACCATGCGCCGCACCGGGGCGATGCCGCTGGCCAGGCGCATGTTGCTGCAGGGGCAGTGGGCCACGCCCGTGCGGCTGGCGGCGAACAGGGAGATGCCCGCCTCGTCCAGCTTCACGCAGTGGGCATGCCACACGTCCTCCCCCAGCCAGCCCAGGTCCTGGGCGTACTGCGCGGGCGTGCAGCCGAATTTCTCGGCGCTGTAGGCGATGTCGTGGTCGTTCTCGGCCAGGTGGGTGTGCAGGCGCACGCCATAGCTGCGCGCCAGGGCGGCGGTCTCGCGCATCAGGTCGCGGCTCACCGAGAAGGGGGAGCACGGCGCCAGCGCCACCTGCACCATCGCGCCGTGGGCAGCGTCGTGGTGGGCCTCGACCAGCCGGCGGCTGTCCCTAAGGATCGCCTCCTCGCCCTCCACCACCCGGTCGGGCGGCAGGCCGCCCTGGGACTGCCCCACGCTCATGCTGCCGCGGGTGGCGGTGAAGCGCATGCCGATCTCCCGCGCCGCCTCGATGCTGTCGTCCAGTCGCACGCCATTGGGGTAGATGTACAGGTGGTCGCTGCTGGTGGTGCAGCCTGACAGCAGCAGCTCGGCCATCGCCACCTGGGTCGACACCCGCACCATCTGCGGGGTCAGGTTCGCCCAGATCGGGTACAGCCCGCGCAGCCAGGAGAACAGCTCGGCGTCCTGCACGGCGGGGATGGCCCGCGTCAGGCTTTGGTACATGTGATGGTGAGTGTTCACCAACCCCGGCACCACCAGGTGCTGGCGCGCGTCGATCACCTCGTCCGGCGTACCGGCCAGGGCCGAGACCTCGGCATCCGGTCCCACCGCCTCGATGCGGTGCCCGCGCACGAGGAGGGAGGCGTCCCGTAGCTCGGTGCGGGACGCGTCGAAGGTGGCGATGTGGCGGGCGTTTCGAATCAGCAGGGTGCGTTCGGCCATGCGCGCATTGTGGCCCGGCCGGGATACGACACCGGTTCGGCACCCGGGCCGACACGGTGCGCCGCTAAAATGAGGGGAGTTACCAGGCGGTTACATGCCGCGGTGAGCCGTTTTCCCAACTTCTAACCGGACTACCCCCCATGCCTCTCGTTTCCATGCGCGAACTGCTGGACCATGCCGCCGACAACGGCTATGGCATCCCTGCCTTCAACGTCAACAACCTGGAGCAGGTCCAGGCCGTGATGGAAGCCGCCAAGGAAACCGGCGCGCCGGTGATCCTGCAGGCCAGCGCGGGCGCCCGCAAGTACGCCGGCGAGGCCTTCATCAAGCACCTGATCCAGGCCGCCATCGAGGCCTACCCCACCATCCCGCTGGTCATGCACCAGGACCACGGCCAGAACCCGGACGTGTGCAAGGGCGCCATCGACCTGGGCTTCTCCTCCGTGATGATGGACGGCAGCCTGGAAGCCGACGGCAAGACCATCGCCAGCTACGACTACAACGTCAACGTCACCCGCCAGGTGGTGGACATGGCCCACAAGCTGGGCGTGACCGTGGAAGGCGAGCTGGGCTGCCTGGGCAGCCTGGAGACCATGCAGGGTGACAAGGAAGACGGCCACGGCACCGACGCCGTGATGACCCGCGAGCAGCTGCTCACCGACCCCGAGCAGGCCGCCGACTTCGTCAAGCGTACCCAGCTGGACGCCCTGGCGATCGCCATCGGCACCAGCCACGGCGCCTACAAGTTCACCCGCAAGCCCACGGGCGACATCCTGGCCATCGACCGCATCAAGGAAATCCACCGCCGCATCCCCAACACCCACCTGGTGATGCACGGCTCCTCCAGCGTGCCGCAGGAGCTGCTGGCCATCATCCGCCAGTACGGTGGCGCCATGAAGGAAACCTACGGCGTGCCCGTCGAGGAGATCCAGGAAGCCATCAAGTACGGCGTGCGCAAGATCAACATCGACACCGACATCCGCCTGGCCATGACCGGTGCGGTGCGCAAGTTCCTGTTCGAGAACCCGGAGAAGTTCGACGCCCGCGAGTGGCTCAAGCCCGCCCGCGAGGCCGCCAAGCAGGTCTGCAAGGCCCGCTACCTGGAGTTCGGCTGCGAAGGCCAGGCCGGCAAGATCAAGGGCCACAGCCTGCAGGTCGTCGCCGGCAAGTACGCCAACGGCGAGCTGGCCCAGGTCGTGAACTGACCGGGTGGCGACGGGCGCCCGCGCCCTTGCGATAATCAACGGCCCGTCCTTCCGGCGGGCCGTTTCCTTTCCTGCCCGATCATGACCACCGCCCTGCACACCTCCTCGCTCACCTCCCTGCCGCTGCTCGCGCGTGGCAAGGTGCGGGACAACTATGCCGTCGGCAACGACCGCATCCTCATGGTCGCCAGCGACCGCCTGTCGGCCTTCGACGTGATCATGGGCGAGCCCATCCCCGGCAAGGGCGAGTTGCTCACGCACATGGCGCTGTTCTGGTTCGGCAAGCTGGCCCATGTCTGCCCCAACCACCTCACCGGCGAGCTGCCCGAGAGCGTGGTCACCTCCGCCGAGTGCAACCAGGTCATCGGCCGCTCCATGCTGGTCAAGCGCCTCAAGCCCATCCCGGTCGAGGCCGTGGTGCGCGGCTACCTGGCGGGCAGCGGCTGGAAGGAGTACCAGGAGTCGCAGTCCGTGTGCGGCGTCAAGCTGCCCGCGGGCCTGACCAACGCGGCCCGCCTGCCCGAGCCCATCTACACCCCCGCGGCCAAGGCAGCGGTAGGCGAGCACGACGAGAACATCACCTTCGAGCGCACCGTGGAAATGATCGGTGCCGACCTGGCCGGCCGCATCCGCGACATCAGCATCCAGCTGTACAAGGAAGCCGCCGAGATCGCGCTGAAGAAGGGCCTGATCATCGCGGACACCAAGTTCGAGTTCGGCCTGGACGAGAAGGGCCAGCTGGTGCTGATGGACGAGGTCCTCACGCCCGACTCCTCCCGCTACTGGCCGGTGGAGGGCTACGAGGAAGCCGCCGCCAAGGGCGAGAACCCGCCCAGCTACGACAAGCAGTTCGTGCGCGACTGGCTGGAGCAGGTGCGCATCAACGGCAAGCCCTGGGACAAGACGCCCCCGGCGCCGCGCCTGCCGCAGGACGTCATCGAGAAGACCGCCGCCAAGTACCGCGAGGCGCTGGAGCGGCTGACGGGTTGATCCCGGTCAGCTCAGGACGACGCTCGACAGCCGCCGGCGGTAGGTCGCCACCACCGGGTCGTCCGGGGGAATCTGCCCCTCGGCCACCTTCGGCTTGGGCGGCTCGATCAGGTCCAGGATGGCGATGTAGGCCTTGCGCGCCGTGTCCTCGTTCCAGGCCTTGTCCCGCATCAGGATCTCCAGCAGTTCGTCCATCGCCTCGGTCCACTTCTGGTGGGCCATCAGCAGCTGGGCACGGGCGAAGCGGGCCTCGAAGTCGCGGCGGTTGGCGGCGATGCGGGCGTCCAGCTGCGCCAGCGCCTCGAAGGCGTCGCCCTGCGCGGCGGCCATGTCCTGCGCCTGCATCAGCCGCTGCAGGGAATCGAGCTTGCGCACCGCGGCCGCCTTGGTGATCACCGGCGCGAAGGCCACCTTGGCATCGTCGCTGCGGCCCGCCAGCAGCAGCGCCTTGACCAGGTCGAAGCGGGCGTCGTCATCGTCCGGGTGGTCGGCCACGGCCTGCGCCAGCAGCTGCAGGCGGGCGGCATCGTCCAGGGCGGCGGCGGGGGCTTCCTCCTCGATGGCTTCTTCGGCCAGGTCCTCGCCCGGCGGCAGGTGCTTGTCCAGGAAGGCGCGGATCTGGCCCTCGGGCATCGCGCCCTGGAAGCCGTCCACCGGCCGGCCCCCCATCAGCAGGATGCAGGTGGGGATGCTGCGGATGCCGAAGGCGCCCGCGAGCTGCTGCTCCTGGTCGGAGTCGATCTTCACCAGCTTGAAGCGCCCGCCATAGGCCACTTCCAGCTTTTCCAGCAGCGGGCCGATCACCTTGCACGGGCCGCACCAGGGCGCCCAGAAGTCCACCAGGACGGGCACCTCCATGGAGGCGGCAATCACCTCGGACTCGAAGTTCTCAATCGTGACGTCGATCATTCAGGCTCGCAATCTAAAATTCATGCTTTGGACAAGGCCCTGCAACAGGGAAAAGGCATGAGCACGGTACAGGTTGGCGTGGTGATGGGTTCCGGCAGCGACTGGGACACCATGCAGCACGCAGTGGCGATTCTCCAGGAATTCGGCATCGCGCATGAGGCTCGCGTGGTCTCGGCGCACCGCATGCCGGATGACATGTTCGCCTACGCCGAGGCGGCGGCCGGCCGCGGGCTCAAGGCCATCATCGCCGGCGCCGGCGGCGCCGCCCACCTGCCGGGCATGATCGCCGCCAAGACCACCGTGCCCGTGCTGGGCGTGCCGGTGGCCAGCAAGCACCTGCAGGGCGTCGATTCCCTGCACAGCATCGTGCAGATGCCCAAGGGCATCCCCGTGGCCACCTTTGCCATCGGCGTGGCCGGCGCGGCCAACGCCGCCCTGTTCGCCGTGGCCCTGCTCGCCACCGACGACCCCGCCCTGCGTGCGAAGCTCGAGGCGTATCGCCGCAAGCAATCGGACGTGGCCCGCAACACCACCCTGCCGCCCGCCGCATGACCCTGAACCCGATCCTGCCCGGCGCCACCCTCGGCGTGATGGGGGGCGGCCAGCTCGGCCGCATGTTCGTCCACGCGGCCCAGCGCATGGGCTACTTCACCGCCGTGCTGGATCCCGATCCCTCCAGCCCGGCCGGCCGCGTGAGCCATCACCACCTGCACGCCGACTACCTGGACGACAAGCGCCTGGCGGAGCTCGCGCTCACCGCCGACGCCATCACCACGGAATTCGAGAACGTCCCTGCCAAGGCCCTGCAGCAGCTGGCCGCGCACCGGCCGGTGGCCCCCTCGGGCGAGGCCGTGGCCATTGCCCAGGACCGTGCGGCTGAAAAGGCCCACTTCACCCGTTGCGGCGTCCCGGTGGCCCCGCATGCGGTGATCCAGACCGCCGCCCAGCTGGCGGCCGTGCCCGAGGCCCTGCTGCCCGGCATCCTCAAGACGTCCAGCCTGGGCTATGACGGCAAGGGCCAGGTGCGCGTGCGCACCCGTGACGAGCTGGCCGCCGCCTGGGAGGGCCTGCGCCAGGTTCCCTGCGTGCTGGAGAAGATGCTGCCCCTGGCCGCCGAGTGCTCGGTGGTCGTGGCGCGCGGCGCCGACGGCGCGATGGTCCACCTGCCGCCCCAGCGCAACCTGCACCGCGACGGCATCCTGGCGGTCACCGAGGTCTTCGAGGGCGTGCTCTCCCCCGAACGGGAGCGCCAGGCGATCGAGGCGACCCGCTCCATCGCCGCCGGCCTGGACTATGTCGGCGTGCTGTGCGTGGAGTTCTTCATCCTGGCGGACGGGTCGCTGGTGGTCAACGAAATGGCCCCGCGTCCCCACAACAGCGGCCACTGGAGCATGGACGCCAGCGACTGCTCGCAGTTCGAGCTGCAGGTGCGCACCCTGGCCGGCCTGCCGCTGGTGCAGCCGCGCCAGCACAGCCCGGCCATCATGCTGAACTTGCTGGGTGACCTGTGGTTCAAGCATGGGGGTGACATCGCCGTGGAGCCCGACTGGGCGGCCGTGCTGTCCCTGCCCGGCACCCACCTGCACCTGTATGGCAAGACCGAGGCCCGCCGCGCCCGCAAGATGGGCCACCTCACGCTCACCGGCGCCACTCCCGAGGCCGTGCGCGAGACCGCGCTGAAAGCCTGCGCGGTGCTGGGCATCGAGCCCTTCTGACCGTTCCTGGTGAACTGCTTCCCGGTCCTAACCCCGTGATCCTCGACGGCACCTCCCCCGACGCCATCGCCCAGGCCGCGCGCCACCTTGCGGCAGGCGAGCTGGTGGCCTTTCCCACCGAGACCGTCTACGGCCTCGGCGCAGACGCGGGCAGCGATGCCGCGGTCGCCGGCATCTTCGCGGCCAAGGGCCGGCCCAGCGACCATCCGCTGATCGTGCATGTCACCAGCGAGGCCCTGGCCGCGCGCTTCGCCCGCGAGATCCCGCCGGTGGCGCACAAGCTGATGCAGGCCTTCTGGCCGGGCCCGCTCACCGTCATCCTGCCGCGCCGCGAGGGCATGGCGGGCGCGGCGGCGGGGGGGCAGGACTCGGTGGGCCTGCGCTGCCCCGCGCACCCGGTCACGCATGCGCTGCTGGAGGCCTGCGCGGCCCTGGAGCCGCCGGTCCTGGGCCTGGCGGGCCCCAGCGCCAACCGGTTCGGCCGTGTCAGCCCCACCACCGCGGCCCATGTGGCCTCGGAGTTCGGTGACGGCCTGTGGGTGCTCGATGGCGGCGCCTGCGATGTCGGCATCGAGTCGTCCATCGTGGACTGCACGCGCGGCAAGCCGGTGCTGCTGCGCCCCGGCACGCTCACCCATGCGCAGATCGAGGCCGCCTGCGGCGAACGCCTGTGGCTGCCGCACGAGGTCGGTCACACCACGCCGCGCGCCTCGGGCACGCTGGAGTCGCACTACGCGCCGCAGGCGCGGGTGCGGCTGATGGACGCGAAGGCCTTGCAGGACGGCCTGGACCTCCTGGGAAAGGACGCCGCGCATATCGCCATCTGGTCGCACGCCGTCCTCAGGACACCATCGAAGCAGGTGCTGCTGCGCCCCATGCCGCGTGACCCGGCCGATGCCGCGCGCGAGCTGTTCGCGGTGCTGCGTGATTTCGACGCGCAGGGCGTACGCCTGATCTGGATCGAGCAGCCGCCGGACGCGCCCGAGTGGGCCGGCGTGCGCGACCGCCTGCGGCGCGCCGCGGCGGGCTGAGCGCGCCAGGCCTGCGTATCCCGGTGCCGCCCCTTCAGGGCTCGCGCGCCGTCCACTCCACCAGCTGGTCGATCACCGGCCGCATCGCCCCGGCGTTGGGGTGGTTGGCAATCGCCACCAGCACCCAGCGCCGGCCGCCGGGCGTGTGCACATAGCCGGCCACCCCGGTCACGTCGCGCAGGCTGCCCGTCTTCAGGTGCGCCATCCCTGCGGAGCGCGTGCCCGTGCGCCGCGCCGTGCCATCCAGCCCCGCCATCGGCAGCGAGGCGATGAAGTCCGGCATCAGCGGTGACGCCCAGGCGTGTTGCAGCAGCTTGGCCAGCTGTGCCCCCGTGGCCCGTTCATCGCGCGATAGGCCCGAGCCGTTGTCGAAGAAGGGGGGCTCCATGCGCAGGCGCTCGCGCCACCACTGCTGCAGCACCTCGCGCGAGCCGGCCGGCGTGCCGGTGCCGCGCTGCTGCAGGCTCAGCGTGAGGAATACCTGCTGCGCCATCACGTTGTTGCTGAACTTGTTGATGTCGCGGATCACTTCCGACAGCGCAGGCGACACCGTCTCCAGCACCGGCTTCAGGCCCGCCGGCACGCGCCCGTCGCGCACCGTGCCACCCAGCTGGCCGCCGATCTCCTGCCACATCCCGGCCACGGCGCGCACCGCGTGGCCGGCGGGTTCTGGCGCGCCCACTGGCCACAGCCGCGGCCCGCAGGATGCGGGGTAGGCACCGTCCAGGCGGATACGCGCCGGGTCGCGGAAATCAGCCCGCAGCGCCGTGCGCCAGTCGCCGCACTCGCCGCCGGCCAGCGGCACCTTCTCCGGCACCTGCACACCGGCTTGCGGCGGCTCCATCTGCACCCGCGCCCCATCCCCGTTGGGAGTGAAGTGCAGCACGATGGCGCGGTAATTCACCAGCAACGCGTCGGGCGCCGCGTTGTAGGGCCGCAGGGGTTCCCCGTCGAAGGCGGCCGGGTCCTGCGCTGCCAGCTCGAAGGCGCTGCGATCGAGCACGATGTCGCCGCTGACGCGGCGGATGCCCAGGCCCTGCACACGGCGCAGCAGCTGCCACAGCCGCTCCATCACCAGGCGCGGGTCCCCCCGGCCCTGCACATACAGGTTGCCTTGCAGCACCCCGTCGCGCACCGGCCCGTCGATGTACACCGGCGTCACCCAGGCGTAGGCCGGCCCCAGCAGCTCCAGCGCGGCGAACGTGGTCGCCAGCTTGGCGATGGAGGCCGGGTTCACGGGTGCCTCGGCCCGGTGCCACACCCGCGGCGGCAGCCGCCCTTCGGCGTCGGCCACCACCACGGTCACGGCCTCGCGCGGCAGGCGGGCGCGGGCCAGTGCCGCTTCCACCTCGGGCGGCAGGGGCTGGGCCCGAGCCTCCAGCCGCGCGGCGGCGGCCAACAACATCACGAGGCAGGCGAGAAGGCGCAGGTGCGAACGCATGGGGCATTATCGGCAGCCGGATAATCGGCGTTCCATCCTTCACGCGCGGCACCCCTTGAACCTCCTGGCCTTCGACACCAGCACCGAATCCCTGACCGTGGCCCTGGCCTGGCAGGACGCCTCGGGCCCGCAGCGGCGCGAGCACCGGGGCGAGGGCGGGCGCGAGTCCTCCGCGGCGCTGATTCCCGTGGCCATGGGCCTGCTGCGGGACGCCGGCGTCGCGCTGGCGGGGCTGGATGCCCTGGTCTTCGGCGCCGGCCCGGGCTCCTTCACCGGCCTGCGCACCGCCTGCGCCGTGGCCCAGGGCCTGGCCTTCGGCGCCAGCCTGCCCGTGTTGCCCGTCGAAACCCTGCTGGCCGTGGCCGAGGAGGCGCGCCACCTGCGCGGCGCCACCCGCGTGCTGGCCCTGCTCGACGCGCGGATGGACGAGGTCTACTTCGCCGCCTATGCGCACGACGGCCAGTGCTGGCAGCGCCAGGGCGACATCGCCCTGGGCAAGCCCGAGGCCGTGGCCTTGCCGGCTGGCTACGTGCTCGCCGGCAACGCCTTCTCCGCCTATGGTGAGCGCCTGCCCGCGGGCGAGCGCATCGAGGCCCTGCCCAACGCCGCCGCCCTGCTGCGCCTGGCGCCCGCGCTCATCGCCCGCGGCGCCTGCGTCCCGGCGGACCAGGCCCTGCCGGTCTATGTGCGCGACAAGGTGGCCCAGACCACCGAGGAGCGCATGGCGCTCAAGGCGGCGCAGTGAGCGCAGCGCCGGGCCGCCCCACGCAAGCTCGCACCCCCCCGGGGGGCAGCGAAGGACACGAAGTGCCGAGCGTGGGGGCGGCATTGCCTGCCGTCGTGCGTCCCGTCGAGGCCGAGTTCACGCCCATGACCGAGGACCGGCTCGACGCCGTCATGGCCCTGGAGGCCATCGCCTACCCGCACCCCTGGACGCGCGGCAACTTCACCGACTCGCTGCGCGCCGGTTACCAGGGCCAGCTGCTGCAGGCGGCCGATGAGCTGATCGGCTACTTCGTCGCCATGAAGGGCGTCGACGAGGTGCACCTGCTCAACATCACCGTCGCGCCCCACCTGCAGGGGCAGGGCTGGGGCCGGGTCCTGCTGGATGCCCTGGCCACTTGGTCGCGGGGGCAGGGCGCCCAGTGGCTGTGGCTGGAGGTGCGCGTGAGCAACGAGCGCGCGCAACGGCTCTACGAGCACTATGGCTTTCGCCGCATGGGCCTGCGCAAGGGCTACTACCCGGCTGCCCAGGGCCGGCGCGAGGATGCCATCGTCATGAGCTTCCCCCTGTGATGCGGGCGGCGACAATAGCGTCATGACCCTGCAGCTCGACGAACGCCAGCGCGCCATGCTCTCCGAGATGGGTGTGCGCGTCTTCGACGCGCTGCCGTCGGCGGTGCCTGCCGCACCGGTCCCGGCGCCAGCCCCGGTGGCCGTGCAGCCCGCTCCGCAGGCCCAGCCTGCGGCCGCCCGCCTTGCCGCGCCCGAGTCGCTGGCCGAGCCCGCCTCGATGCCCGTGCCCGCCACGCGTCCGGCTGCGCCCGCCACACGCCCGGCCCCGGTGGCGGCGCCGGTCACGCGCATCCCCACCGGTGACCGCCCGTCCGGCATCGATGGCATGGACTGGGAAAAACTGGAAGCCGCCGTCGCCGGCTGCCAGGCCTGCGGCCTGTGCGAGCGCCGGCGCAACACCGTCTTCGGCGTGGGCGACACCCAGGCCGACTGGATGATCGTGGGCGAGGCCCCCGGCGAGCAGGAGGACCTGCAGGGCGAGCCCTTCGTCGGTGCCGCGGGCAAGCTGCTGGACAACATGCTGCGCGCCCTCGGCCTGGACCGCCACAGCAAGGTCTACATCGCCAACGTGCTCAAGTGTCGTCCGCCCGGCAACCGCAACCCGGAGCCGGCCGAAGTGGCGCAATGTGAGCCCTTCCTTCGCCGCCAGGTCGCATTGATCCAGCCCCGGATCATCCTGGCCATGGGCCGTTTTGCGGTGCAATCGCTGTTGGGCACCACGGAGCCCATCGGCAAGCTGCGCGGCCGCGTCTACGACTACCAGGGCGTGCCGGTGGTCGTCACCTACCACCCGGCCTACCTGCTGCGCAACCTGCCGGACAAGGCCAAGGCCTGGGCAGACCTCTGCCTGGCCATGAATAAGCTGGACAGCTGAGACCGGCAGACGCCGCCCCGGCCGACAGGGGGGGCGTGCCGAAGGCGCCCGACCCGGGCGCCCGGTCAGAACCGCGGCAGGTCCGGGTGCGCGATCTTGCCGCCGCGCACCAGCATCTTTCCGTACTCCGCGCAGCGGTTCAGGGTCGGGATCACCTTGCCCGGATTCAGCAGGCCCTTGGCGTCGAATGCGCGCTTGACGCCGAACATCTGCTCGTTCTCCTCGGGCGCGAACTGCACGCACATGGAGTTGAGCTTTTCCACGCCCACGCCGTGCTCGCCCGTCACCGTGCCGCCCATGGCCACGCTGGTCTCCAGGATGTCCGCGCCGAACTGCTCGCAGCGGTGCAGCTGGTCGGGGTCATTGGCATCGAACAGGATCAGCGGGTGCAGGTTGCCGTCGCCCGCGTGGAACACGTTGGCGCAGCGAAGCTGGTACTTCTTCTCCATCTCCTGGATCGCCAGCAGGATGTCCGCCAGCCGCTTGCGCGGGATGGTCGAGTCCATGCACATGTAGTCCGGGCTCATGCGGCCCGAGGCGGGGAAGGCGTTCTTGCGCCCGCTCCAGAAGCGAAGCCGTTCGGCCTCGTCGCGGCTGACGGCGATGGCGGTGGCGCCCGCGCCGCGCAGCACCTCGCTCATGCGGCCGATCTCTTCTTCCACTTCCTCCGGCGTGCCGTCGCTCTCGCACAGCAGGATGGCCTCGGCCGTCAGGTCGTAGCCGGCGTGGACGAAGTCCTCCACGGCCGCCGTCATGGGCTTGTCCATCATCTCCAGGCCGGCCGGGATGATGCCGGCGGCGATCACCGCGGCCACCGCGTCGCCGGCCTTGCGCACGTCGTCGAAGCTGGCCATGATGCAGCGCGCCAGCATCGGCTTGGGCACCAGCTTCACGGTCACCTCGGTGGTCACGGCCAGCATGCCCTCGCTGCCCACGACCACGGACAGCAGGTCGTAGCCCGGCGCATCCAGCGCCTCGCCGCCGAACTCCACCGGCTCACCCTCGATGGTGAAGCCGCGCACGCGCAGCACGTTGTGGATCGTTAGCCCGTACTTCAGGCAGTGCACGCCGCCGGAGTTCTCGGCCACGTTGCCGCCGATGGTGCAGGCGATCTGGCTGGAGGGGTCGGGCGCGTAGTACAGGCCGTAGGGGGCGGCCGCCTCGCTGATCGCCAGGTTGCGCACGCCGCACTGCACGCGCGCGGTGCGGCTGGTGGGGTTGACTTCCAGGATGCGGTTGAACCGGGCCAGCGACAGCGTCACGCCCAGCGTGTGCGGCATCGCGCCGCCGGACAGGCCCGTGCCTGCACCGCGCGCCACCACCGGGATGTCCAGCGCGTGGCAGGCCCGCAGCACGGCCTGCACCTGGGCCTCGGTCTCGGGCAGCGCCACGGCCAGCGGGCGCTGGCGGTAGGCGGTCAGGCCGTCGCACTCGTAGGGCGTGGTGTCTTCCGGCGTCCACAGCAGGCCGCCTTTGGGCAGCAGCGGCGCCAGGGCCTGCACGGCCTGCTGCTGGCGTTCAGCCCGCTGCAGCACGGAGGGATCGAGGGGAGCGTTCATGGTGCTGGCAGTGTAGGGCCGCGCCGCGGCCCTTGCCAGTGAAGAGATTTCAGCCGGGGCTTGAGAAAACCCCGGCGTGCGCCTCGCCACGCCTTCGAAGCCCCAGCCTCAGGCCAGCGACTTCTTCAGCCAGTCGGCGAAGGCGGCGCACTCCCAGCGCTCCATCGCCCCGGTGCGCCAGCACAGGTAATGGGCATGGGGGCTGGGCACGTTGCGCTCGGAAAGGCGCGCCAGCGTCCCGTTCTCCAGCCAAGGCAGCCCCAGCTTCAGCCGCACCAGCGCGATCCCCAGGCCCTGGGCCGCGGCATCGCACATCAGGCCGATGTCATTGAACGAGGAGCCGTCCGGCGGCTCCGGCGCGTCCACGCCATGGGCCAGGAACCACGTGCGCCAGGGTTCCAGGGGGCTCTTGATCAACTTGGCCGCCAGCAGCTCCTCGACGGTGTCGAAGGGTCCGTTCTCGCGGATGTACGCCGGCGAGGCCAGCGGCGTGACCTCGTCCGTCATCAGGCACAGGTGCTCCACGTCGGCGTAGCGCCCGGTGCCGAAGCGGATCATCAGGTCGGCGTCCTCGGCCACCACGTCCAGCAGGGGGATGGACACCTGCAGCGTCAGGTCCACCTCCGGGTAGGCCTCGATGAAGCTGCGCAGGCGCGGCATCAGCACGGAGCGGGAAAAAGTCGGCGTCACCGCCACCCGCAGCTTGCGCTTGCCCTGGGTGGCATCCCGGCCCGGGAATCGCTCCAGCGCCGCCAGCCCCTCGCGCACATGGGCCAGGTACTCGCTGCCCTCGGTGGTCAGGGAGAAATCGGCCCGCCCGAACAGCTTGGTGCCGATGATCTGCTCCAGCTGCCGGATACGGTGGCTCACCGCGCTGGGCGTCACGCACAGCTCCTCGGCGGCCTGCGTCACCGAGCGCAGGCGCGCCAGGGCTTCGAAGGTGAGCAGGCACTGGACGGGTGGGATCCTGCTCACCGCCGCCTCACTTGAAGATGACGGTCTTGTGGCCGTTCAGCAGCACGCGGTGCTCGCTGTGCCACTTCACGGCGCGGGCCAGCACCAGGCTCTCGGTGTCGCGGCCGATGGCGGTCAGGTCCTCCACCGTCTTGCTGTGGTCCACGCGGGCCACGTCCTGCTCGATGATGGGGCCCTCGTCCAGGTCGGCGGTCACGTAGTGGGCCGTCGCGCCGATCAGCTTCACGCCGCGGTCGTGCGCCTGGTAGTAGGGCTTGGCGCCCTTGAACGAGGGCAGGAAGCTGTGGTGGATGTTGATCGCCCGGCCGGCCAGCTTCTGGCACAGCGCGTTGGACAGCACCTGCATGTAGCGCGCCAGCACCACCAGCTCGGCGCCCTCGGCCTGGATGATCTCGTACTGCCTGGCCTCGGCCTGCGCCTTGGTCGCCGCCGTCACCGGGATGTGGTGGAACGGCACGTTGTAGCTGGCCGCCAGCTGGTAGAACTCGCGGTGGTTCGAGATGATGGCGCGGATGTCCAACGGCAGCAGGCCGCTCTTCCAGCGAAACAGCAGGTCGTTCAGGCAGTGGCCTTCCTTGCTCACCATCAGCACGGTGCGCATGGGGGTCTCGGTGGCATGCAGGCGCCAGTTCATGCCGAACGGCGTGGCGAACTGCCCCAGCTGCTCCTTCAACGCCTCGAAGCCCAGTTGCTCGCAGGCGAACTGGACGCGCATGAAGAACAGGCCCGTGTCGTGGTCGTTGTACTGGGCGGCCTCTTCGATGTTGCCACCGCGTTCCAGCAGAAAACCGGAAACGGCGTGCACGATGCCCGGTCGGTCGGGGCACGAGAGGGTCAGGATGTAGGCGTGGCTCATAACCGGCCGATTGTCGCAGGCCCGGCCCCCGCCTGCGCGCCCGGCCCGGCAGTGCCAAAATGGACCGTTCGGAATTGCAGACCCGGCATCGCCGTACTGGAGGACCCATGGCCTACAACGACTTCAACATGGACAACCACTGGTTGCCCTTCACGCCCAACCGCGGCTTCCGCAAGGACCCGCGCGTCTTCGTCGCCGCCGACGGCATGCACTTCACCACCCACGACGGCCGCCAGGTCATCGACGGCATCTCCAGCCTGTGGTGCGTGGGCGCGGGCCACAACCGCGCCCCCATCAACGAGGCGATCAAGAAGCAGCTGGACACCCTGGACTACGCCACCGCCTTCCAGGCCTCCAACGACAAGGCCTTCCAGGCCGCCGAGATGATCGCCGGCCTCGCCCCCGGTGACCTGAACAAGGTCCTTTTCTGCAACTCCGGCTCCGAGGCCGCCGACACCTCCCTCAAGGTGGCCCTGGCCTACCACCGCGCCCGTGGCGAGGGCCACCGCAACATCTTCATCGGCCGGGAGCGGGGTTACCACGGCGTGGGCTTCGGCGGCATGAGCGTGGGCGGCATTCCCGCCAACCGCAAGGTCTACGGCGCGGCCCTGCTGCCCCGGGTGGACCACATGCGCTTCATCCACGACCCGGTGAACCACGCCTACATCCACAACCAGGAACCGGTCTGGGCCGAGGACCCGCTGCTGGAGCTGGAGCAGCGCATCCTGCCGCTGCACGACCCGAGCAACGTCGCCGCCATCATCGTGGAGCCGGTGGCGGGCAGCGCCGGCTGGTACCTGCCGCCCCAGGGGTACCTCAAGCGCCTGCGCGAGATCTGCGACAAGCACGGCATCCTGCTGATCTTCGACGAGGTCATCACCGGCTTCGGCCGCATGGGCACCAACTTCGGCGCGGACTTCTACGGCGTCGTGCCGGACATGCTGAACTTCGCCAAGTGCGTCACCAACGGCGTCATCCCCCTGGGCGGCGTCATCTGCCGGGACAAGATCTACGACCAGATGATGAAGACCGACGCGCCCGAGCACGTCATCGAGTTCTTCCACGGCTACACCTACTCCGGCCACCCGGTGGCCTGCGCCGCGGCCATCGCCACGCTGGACCTGTTCCGGCAGGAGCACCTGTTCGCCCGTGCCGGCGAGATGGGCCCGGTCCTGGGCGATGCCTTCCATTCCACCTTCAAGGGCCTGCCCAACGTCATCGGCATCCGCAGCCTGGGCTGCGCCGCGGCGGTGGAACTCGCGCCCATCGCCGGCTCGCCCGGCAAGCGCGCCTACGACATCTTCGTCGACTGCTTCAAGCGCGGCGCCCTGGTCCGTCCGGCGGGCGACGTGGTGGTCATCGCCCCGCCCTACATCGTCGAGAAGTCCCACATCGACCAGCTGGTCAACACCCTGGCCGACGCGATCCGGCGCAACGCCTAAGGGGGCCTGCGGGGCTGCCACTGTTCCCGCAGCTGCGCGCAATAGTCCTTCGGTGGGCCTGCCGGGGCCGGCCAGGCCAGCGGCCGCACGCTGAGCGAGGGCGGCAGGTGCCGGGGCACGCCCACCTGCGGGTCCACATGGCCGCTGCCGGCCAGCAGCACCACGGCCTGCCCGGGCCGCGCCGTGTCTCTCAACACCTCGGCCATCGCCACGTCACGCGCCACCTGCACCCGCGTCATGGGCGCCACCTGGGCGGCCGGCAGCAGCCCGCAGTGGCCGTCCCGCACGGCTTGCCGCTGCCGTTCCAGTTCGGCGGCCGGCAATCGCTGGTCCAGCGAGGCATCGGCCATCGCCTGGCGCATCTGCGCGCGCGGCAGGTTGGCGCCCAGCACCGGCACGCCGGCGCGCACCGCGGCCATCACCGCTGGGCCATAGGCGGCCCAGGGCCAGGCGGCGTCGTCCCAGCGCAGGGCCTGGCGCACCGCCTCCTCCCCGGCATTGGCCGGCAGTCCGGCGGTGGTGCCGCCGCGTTCGGCCATCTCCAGGGCCAGGGCGGCCAGCCGGCCGCGGCCGGCGAGCATGGCCACGGCCTCCCGGTGCCAGCGCTGGTGCCGGGGATCGTCGTGCAGCTCCCCCAGCAGCAGCACCTCACTCGCCGGGGCGGTCACGTCCACGCCTGCGGGCCAGTCCGTGGTTTGCGGGCCGCCTGGCGACGCGCAGGCCGACACCAGCAGCGCCCAGGCGCCGGCGGCCAGCAGGTGCAGGACCCTTCGTCTCATGGGGGCATACTACGCGCGCCCGGCGCACTGCCGAGCCTGCCCGTTCCATGACCCTGCGTTTCGCCTTCCGAGTCCTTGCCACCCTGGCCCTGGCCACCGTCGCCGCCTTCGCCTGGCGCGCCCTCGACCTGCCCTTGCCCTGGATGCTCGGTCCCCTGCTGGCGACCGCGGCCGCCTCGCTGGCCGGCGCACCCACCCAGTCCTCGATCCCCCTGCGCAACACCAGCCAGTGGCTGATCGGGACGGCCCTGGGCCTGTACTTCACGCCAGAGGTCACCGCCCTGGTCCTGCGCCTGTGGTGGGCGGTGGTGCTGGCCGTGGCCTGGTCCCTGGCGCTGGGCTGGGCCTTCGGCTACTGGTTGCACCGGCGGGTGGCGGGCCGCCTGGGCGGCACGGAAAAGGCCCGCCGGGCCACCACCTATTTCGCCGGCGCCATCGGCGGCGCGTCGGAAATGACCCTGCTGGCCGAGCGCAACGAGGCCCGCACCGACCTCGTGGCGGCGGCCCACAGCCTGCGCATGGTCATCGTCACTGTCGGCATCCCCTTCGCCTTCACCTTCAGCGGCCTGCACGGCGCGGACGCGGCCCCACCTCTCCTGCGCGAGGTGGCCTGGGGCCCGCTGGCCGTCCTCGGCGCCGCCACCCTGGCGGGGGCGCTGGTGCTGGCGCGCGTGGGCTGGTCCAACCCCTGGTTCATCGGCGCCCTGGGCGTCTCCATGGCGCTGGCCATGGGCGGCGTGCAGTTGTCTGCGCTGCCGACCTGGGCCACCAACGCGGCCCAGTTGATCATCGGGGTCAGCCTGGGCGTGCGCTTCCGGGCCGAATTCATCCACACCGCGCCCCGCTGGCTGGCGGACGTGGCCGTGGGCACCCTGGTGATGATCGGCGCCTGCGCGGCCTTCGGCGCCCTGCTCGCCTGGGCCACCGGCCTGCACCCGGCCACGCTGGTCCTGGGGACCGCGCCGGGTGGCATCACGGAGATGGCCATCACGGCCAAGGTGCTGCAACTGGGGGTGCCCGTGGTGACCGCCTTCCAGGTCTGTCGCCTGGTCGCGGTGCTGCTGCTGGTGGCGCCGTTGTACCGGCTCCTGTACGGGCGTCGAGGGGGTGCCGGGGGGGCGTGAAGGGGATCGGAGAACGGGAGCGCAGAGGGAGAGTGGAGAAAGAGCCCGGCAGCGCCGGGTGGGTCATTGCCGGGGCGTCAGTGCATCACCAGCGGGTTCTGCGCCAGTTCCGCGTAGCCGTCCAGGGTTTCCTCGACCTCTTCCTGGGTGGGGGTGTTCAGCTGCCAGGCGTTGATCTGGCGCTGGAACGCATCGGCCCAGGACCCGTCGAGGTAGACCTCCTTGTTGGACCGCTTGTCGACGATCTCGAACCCATGCCGCGCGATGCCCGGCTCGGGTTCCCCCTCGGCCGGGGCGTTCGCCTGCATGTGCACGACGACGAACGAGTCGGAGTCATAGAGCATCTGCATGTGTGGTCTTCCTTCCTGCCACCTCAGTTAGCAACGTTCGGGCCGGTTTCAAGGTTGACCGGCTACGCGCAACTCCCCTGGTTGGCAGGTTCGCGGGGGTGATGCTCAGGTCCTGTCGGTTCCGGCCCAGAGCTGCTCCAGCGAGTCCCCGCCCGCCTGCGTCAGACGCAGGCGCACGGGAACGTAGGCCTGTGAGGGGGAGAACCAGAGTTCGAGCTTCTGGTCGGCCGGGTCCCTCGGCAGGCGTTGCAACCGCCATGCTGTTTGGTGCCCGCCCGGCAGCCGGAGTTCCTCCATGCCCTCCACGCGGAAGGGCCATGACGTGGCGTCGTGGGTCGTCGCCACGGGCACTTCCAGCACCTGCCCGGGGCGGCGGGCTGCCTCGTCCGCGGCCAGCAGGGCGCCCAGTTGCAGCTGCAGGCTCAGGCGGTCCTGCATCCCCGGCACCAGGGCGGCCTCGGGCTGGCCACCGCTGAAGCTCACGCGGCCCGTCTCGCGGTGGAAGGTGGTGGACTCCTCGCGGCGTGCGCGCTCCACGTAGCGCTCGGGTGCCAGCCCCTGGGGCGTGAGCCGGCCTGCGCTGTGCTGGCTGCGGGTGCCGGCCACGCTGGTGAGCTCCAGCCTGGCCTCGTAGCCCGCACCGTCGTGGCGCCAGGCCAGCGTGCCCTGCCCCGACAGCGGAAAGCCGCGCGCCTGCAGGCGCACGTCGTAGCGCAGGCGCATCGAGGGCGGATACGCCAGGGGGGCGGCGCGCACCCCCGGAGGCAGGAGCAGCCCGGCCCCCGCGCCCAGGAGCCATCGGGTGGCGTCTCGCCGGTGCATGGGGTCCCCGTAGAATTTCCGCATGAAGCTCGCTACGTACAAGGATGGCTCGCGTGATGGCCAGCTGGTCGTCGTCTCCCGCGACCTGGGCACGGCCCATTATGCGACCGGCATCGCCGCCCGCCTGCAACAGGCCCTGGATGACTGGAACTTCATCTCCCCCCAGCTGCAGGACCTCTACGACGCCCTCAACCAGGGCAAGGCGCGCCATGCCTTCGCGTTCGACCCCGCGCGCTGCATGGCGCCGCTGCCCCGCGCCTACCAGTGGGCCGATGGCTCGGCCTACCTCAATCACGTGGAACTGGTGCGCAAGGCGCGCGGCGCCGAGGTGCCGGCCAGCTTCCACACCGACCCGCTCATGTACCAGGGCGGCAGCGACGACTTCCTCGGCCCCCGCGACCCCGTGGTCGTGGCGCGGGAGGAATGGGGCATCGACTTCGAGTCCGAGGTCGTGGTCGTCACCGGCGACGTGAAGATGGGCGCCAGCCCGGAGCAGGCCCTGGAGGGCGTGCGCCTGGTCATGCTGGCCAACGACGTCAGCCTGCGCAACCTCATCCCCGACGAACTCGCCAAGGGCTTTGGCTTCCTTCAAAGCAAGCCCGCCACCGCCTTCAGCCCCGTCGCCGTCACCGTCGACGAACTGGGTGACGCCTGGCGTGGCGGCCGCCTGCACCTGGCCCTGCACACCAGCTGGAACGGCCGCAAGGTCGGGATGTGCGATGCGGGCGAGGACATGAGCTTCCATTTCGGCCAGCTCATTGCGCACATCTGCAAGACCCGCAACGTCCGCGCCGGCAGCCTGGTCGGCTCGGGCACCGTGAGCAACAAGGGTGTGGAAGGCAAGGGCGGCCGGATGGAGTGGCCCAAGGGCTACGGCTGCATCGCCGAGAAGCGCGCCATGGAAACCCTCCAGGACGGCAAGCCCGCCACCGAATTCATGAAGTTCGGCGACACGGTGCGCATCGAGATGAAAGGCAAGGACGGCCACAGCGTCTTCGGCGCGATCGAGCAGGAAATCGTCCCCCTGCACGCGCCCGCCTGATCGGGGCGCCCCCCAAGGCGGTCACAGCCGCAGCCACGGCGTGCCGCTCTCCTTGGCCTGGGCCTTCTCCAGCGTCGCCAGGAACGTGTCGCACCACCAGTGCACGTCCTGCTGCTTGCAGTTGGCCAGCAGCGCCCGGTGGCGGTCGCGCCGTTCCTCCAGCGGCATCTGCAGCGCCAAGTGGATCGCTGCAGCCGTACCCTCCGTGTCGTAGGGGTTGACCAGCAACGCGTCAGTGAACTGTTCGGCTGCGCCTGCGAAGCGCGAAAGCACCAGCACCCCGGGGTCGTCCGGGTCCTGCGCCGCCACGAACTCCTTGGCCACCAGGTTCATGCCGTCGCGCAGCGGCGTCACCAGCGCCACCCGCGAGGCCCGGTACAGCCCGGGCAGGCGCGCCCGGGCCACCGTGCGGTGGATGTAGCGCACCGGCATCCACTCCAGGTCCCCGTAGTTGCCGTTGATGGAGCCGCACAGGCTCTCCAGCTCATGCAGGATCTCCGTGTACGCGCTCACGTCCTCGCGGCTGGGGGAGGCGATCTGGATCAGCGTGGCATGGTGGTGCGTCTCCGGGTGCAGGCGCAACAGCTCGCGGAAGGCCCGCATGCGCTGGGGCAGTCCCTTGGAGTAGTCCAGCCGGTCCACCCCCACCAGCAGCTTGCGCCGGGAGTACTCGCGCTTCATGCGCTGGTACATCTCGCGGCCCTCATGCGCCTGCCCCAGCGCCGTGAATTCCTCCACGTCGATCCCGATCGGGTAGGCGCCTGCCTGCACCGTGCGGTTGAACACGCGCCAGCTGCCCTCGCCCGTGTCCTGCGCCATCGCCTCGCGCTCGATGTAGCGGCAGAAATGCTCGTGGTCCGTCTGGCTCTGGAAGCCCACCAGGTTGTACGAGCACAGCCCCCGCACCAGCCAGTCGTGCCCCGGGATGGCGGCCAGGATCATCGGCGGCGGCAGTGGGATATGCAGGAAAAAGCCGATGCGCTGCTGGCACCCCAGCGCCCGCAGCTCGCTGGCCAGCGGGATCAGGTGGTAGTCGTGCACCCACACCAGGTCGTCGGGCTTGAGCAGGGGCGCCAGCAGGCGGGCGAACAGCTGGTTCACCCGGCGGTAGCCGGCGATGTAGCCCGCGTCGAAATCCGCCAGGTCCAGCCGGTAGTGGAACACTGGCCACAGCACGCCGTTGGCGTAGCCCAGGTAGTAGGCATCGTGGTCTTCGCGCGCCAGGTCCACCGTCACCAGCTTCACGGGGCCGGCCTGGTGCCGGTGCATCACCCCTTCGCCGGGCTGGCCGCCTTCCGCCGCCTCCAGCACCTTGCCGCTCCAGCCGAACCACAGCCCGCCGGTGTTGTTCAACACCTCGGCCAGGGCCACGGCCAGCCCGCCTGCCGCCGTCTTGCGCGGGTCGGCGACGCGGTTGGAGACGACGACCAGCCGCGGCATGCGTGCCTCCTCAGATCACCGTGTCCCAGCTCGTGGACAGGCGCACTGCGGCATTGATCAGGCCGACCATGGAATAGGTCTGCGGGAAGTTGCCCCACATCTCGCCGGTCTCGGCATGGGTGTCCTCCGACAGCAGCCCCAGCGGGTTGCGGCTGGCGAGCATCAGCTCGAAGATCTCCCGGGCCTGCGCCTTGCGGCCGATGCGCGCCAGCGCGTCGATGCGCCAGAACGTGCAGATGTTGAACGCCGTCTCCGGCTTGCCGAAATCGTCGGCCGCCTCATAGCGGCGCATGAACGGTCCGTCGCACAGCGAGCGCTCCAGCGCGTCGAGCGTGGAGATGAAGCGCGGGTCCCGGGGGTCGATGAAGCCTACCTCGGCCATCAGCAGCGCGCTGGCGTCCAGGTCGCGGCCGCCGAAGCTCTCGGCGAACGCGCCGCGCTCCTCGCACCACGCCTCGCGCAGGATGCGATCGCGGATCGCCAGCGCCCGCTCGCGCCAGAAGTCCACCCGCGCCGGCAGCCCCAGCGTGTGCGCCACTTTGGCCAGCCGGTCGCAGGCGGCCCAGGACATCAGCGAGGACGAGGTGTGCACCCGCGCCCGGGTACGCAACTCCCACATCCCCGCATCGGGCTGGTCGTGCACCCGCCAGGCCTGCTCGCCCACGGCTTCCAGCGCGCCGAACTCGGCCCGGCCGGCGCGGCGCAGCAGCCGGTGGTCGTGGAAGGCCTGCGCCGCGCCGAGGACGATGTTCCCGTACACGTCGTACTGGAAGTGTTCCGCCGCCTGGTTGCCCACGCGCACCGGCCCCATGCCGCGGTAGCCGGGCAGGTGCTCCAGGATGGCCTCGGGCAGGTGGTCCTCCTGGCCGATGCCATACAGCGGCTGGATGTGGCCACCCTGCGAGCGGATCACCACGTTGTTCAGCCAGCGCAGGTAATCCTCCATCGTCGCCACTTCGGAGATGCTGTTGAGGGCCCGCACCACGAAGAACGCATCGCGCAACCAGCAGAAGCGGTAGTCCCAGTTGCGACCGCTGTTCGGGGCTTCGGGGATGCTCGTCGTCATCGCTGCCACGATCGCGCCCGTGTCCTCGAACAGCGACATCTTCAGCGTGATCGCCGCTCGGATCACGGCCTCCTGCCACTCCAGCGGCACGGACAGTGCGCGCGACCAGCCGCGCCAGTAGGCCAGTGTCTCCTGCTCGAAGCCACGCGCCGTGTCCTCGATCCCGGTCAGCAGCGTCTCGTCCGGCCCCAGGATGAAATTCATCGGCTGGTCCGCCACGAAGAACGACTCTGCCAGCACATAGGTCAGCGGCGCATCGCTGTTCAGGCGCAGCGCGCCGTGCGAGCCCACGTAGCGGATGTGGGTGCTGCCTTGCGTGATCGTCGGCAGGTTGCGCCCCCAGTCGAAACGCGGGCGCAGGATCACGCGCATCCGTGGCGAGCCGCCCAGCACCTGCACCCGTCGCACCAGCGTCAGCGGCCGGAACATGCGGCCCCGGTTCACAAAGCGCGGCGCGAAATCGGTGATCGCGATGCCCTGGCCCTGCCGGTCATACAGCTCGGTGCGCAGCACCGCGGTATTGGGTTCGTAGTGCTGCTGGCTGCGCGCGAAATCCTCCAGTTCGAAGGCCCACACGCTGCCGTTCTCGCTGGGGTCCAGCAGGGCGTTGAACACCGGGTCGCCGTCGAACCGCGGCAGGCAGCACCAGACGATGGACCCCTGCGGGTCGACCAGCGCGGTGTAGGCGCAGTTGCCCACCACGCCCAGGTTGAGGGTCGGCAGCGCTTTCATGGGTGCACCTGAGCGGCCTGGGCGATGGCGCGCTCCATCAGTTCGCGCATCATCGCCGGGTTGTCCAGGCGGTGCGCGGCGGCGGTCGGCCCCTCTCCCACCTTCACGCCCAATCCGCCCAGGCGCTGCACGGCGGCGAAGCCCGCCTCGTCGGTCACGTCGTCGCCGATGAACACCGGCTTGCGCCCGGCAAAGGGTGGCTCGGCCAGAAAGGCCTCGATCGCCCGGCCCTTGCTGGCCTGGCTGGCCTTGGCTTCCACCACCATCTTCCCGTGCAGCAGCGTCAGGTCCCGGGAATGCTCCACGGCGTCCTGCATGGCGGCCACGCACACGGCCTCCAGTTGGGGCGCCTGCCGGTAGTGCAGGGCCACCGAGCCGCGCTTGACCTCCACCACCAGCGCCTCATGCGCGCGGCACAGGGCCAGGGCGGCCTCCTGTGCCCGGCCCATCGGCGGCGTCTCGATGCAGGCGAGGCTGCCATCGGCCCGGCGGCGCTCGGCGCCGTGCACGCCGGCCACGCCCAGCACCAGCGGCTGGAGGAAGCGGTCGATCTGCGCGATCGGCCGGCCGCTGATCACGGCCACGGCGCCTCCGAGCAGGGTGCGCATGCGGGACAGGGTCTGCACCAGGCCCTCGGGAATGATGATGGCCTCCGGGTGCTCGGCGAGCTCCACCAGCGTGCCGTCGAAATCGAGGAACAGCGCGCACCGGGGACACAGTAAATCCTGGAACGTCATGCCGGCCGACCGTAGCAACGGCCACGCCTGCCGGCCAGCGCAGGTCAGCCCGCGCTGGCGTAGGCCCTGTCCGACGCCCTGGAGGCGGGCCTGGCGTCAGCGCGCGTACAGGCCATCCAGGCTGCGAAAGCCCTTGACCTCGATCGGGTTGCCGCAGGGGTCGCAGAAGAACATCGTCCACTGCTCGCCCGGCTGGCCCTCGAAGCGCACCTGCGGCTCCATCACGAACTCGGTGCCGGCGGCCTTCAGCCGTTGGGCCAGCGCCTGCCAGTCGTCCAGTTGCAGCACCAGGCCGAAGTGCGGCATGGGCACCAGCTTGTCGCCCACCTGGCCGGTGCGGGTGGTGGCGAAGGGTTGGCCGCGGTGCAGGGAGATCTGGTGGCCGAAGAAATCGAAGTCCACCCAGGTGTCGGTGCTGCGACCCTCGGCGCATCCCAGTACGCCGCCATAGAAGCGGCGCGCGGCGTCGAGATCGGTCACGTGGAAGGCGAAATGGAACAGGCTGCGCATGGCCAGAGCGTACCAAGCCTGGCGGCGGCGCGATGGATGCCCGGTGAGCCACCGGGGTCTGCCGGGCGGGCGGCAACGCCTGCAGCGCCTGCGGTTGATAATCCAGCGCATGCCGCTGTCGCGCCGCCTGCCGTTCTTCGTCCGCCTCGTGCTGGCGGCTTGGCTGTTGGCGCTGGGGGCTGCCATCGCTGCGCCGGCAGTCAACCCGCCCACCCTGGAGATGGTCTGCTCCGGCGGGGTAATGAAGGTTGTCGCGCAGGGCCAGGACGATCCTGCGTCCTCGCCCGACTGTCCCCTGTGCGCGCCCCCCGGCCTGCCGGCCGGCACTGCCCTCACCGGTTTGGGCATCGTCCCCGCGGCCTCGGACCTGGCGCCAGCCCGCCGCGTCCAGCCGAAGGCCGGCCATGCAGCCATCCCGCCGCCTGCCCGCGGCCCCCCTGCGGCCTTCCTCGCCTGACGCCTTTCGCGTGCCCGCCGGGCGCGCGGTGTTTGTGGGCGCGCGTCTCGCGCGTCCTGTGGGAGGAACCCTTGCTTTCGAAGAACCTGTTGCGTCTGGCGGCCGTGCCGGGGCTGTGCGCTTTCGTCACCTTCGCCCCAGCCACCCACGCCCACGTCACCCTCGAGTGGCAGTCGGCACTGGCTGGCACCTATTACAAGGCCGTTTTCAAGGTCGGCCATGGCTGTGGCTCCTCGCCCACCCGGCAGGTGGTGGTCGACCTGCCCGAGGGCGTGCGTGGCGCGCGCCCCATGCCCCGTCCGGGCTGGACGGTGGAGATCACCCGCGCCAGCCTGGCCAGGCCGTACACCAGCCACGGCCGGACCGTCACCGAGGACGTCACCCGCATCACCTGGACGGCCCGGTCGGCGGCGGACATGCTGGATGCGGCCCATTACGGCGAATTCATCCTCCAGGCCCAGTTGCCCCCGTCGGAAGGCCGCCTGCACTGGCCCGTTCGCCAGGTGTGTCCCGAGGGCCGGCTGGACTGGGTCCAGGTTCCCGTTCCCGGGCAGCCGCTGTCCGACCTCCCTTACCCCGCCGCCGTGCTGGACATCCTGCCGTCCAGTCACGCCAGCGGCCATTCCCATTGACGATGCACCTCACCGAGAATCACCAACCATGAACGTCCTCAAGTCCTTGCCTCGCCTCGCGGCCTGCCTGCTGGTCCTCTTCGCTGCGCTGGCCGCCATCGCCCAGCCGCGCCTGCAGGTCGAAGGCGCCTGGGTACGCACCAGCCCCAGCCCCACCGGCACCGCGGCCTACATGCGCCTGACCGCCGGCGAGCCTCTCACCCTGGTGGGCGTCAGCACCCCTGTCGCCGGGGTCGCCGAGGTGCATGACATGAAGCTGGAGGGCGACATCATGCGCATGCGCGCCGTGCCGGCCCTGGAGCTGCCTGCCGGCAAGACCGTCGAGCTCAAGCCCGGTGGCCTGCACCTGATGCTGATGGACCTCAAGGCGCCGCTGCAGGGGGAGGTGCGCGTGCCCGTCACCCTGTTGCTGCGCGATGCCAAGGGCGCCGAGCGCCGCCTCGAGCTGCAGGTCCCGGTGGCGCCGCGCGCGCCCGGCATCGCCGGTGGCGCGAAGGTGGAGCCTGTGCCGGCCGGCGCGCACGGCCACGGGCACAAGCACTGAGCCGGGCCGGGGAGGGGCGGTGGCGCATCCAGGGCGCCTGCCCCGTTCGACGGTGCGGGCCTGGCCTGATAAGCTGACGCCATCCACCCCCGCCCCTGGAGTGCTGTCCATGAGTGATTCGCAGAACTTCGGCTTCGCCAAACTCGTCCCCGGCTTCGATTTCCTCCAGAACCTGGCCAAGGGCACGTCGGACGCCCTGCCGCAGATGCCGGGCCTGTCCAACTGGGTCGCGCCCACGTTGAACGTCGAGGAGATCGACAAGCGGATCCAGGAGCTGCGCGCTGTCCACTTCTGGCTGGAGCAGAACACCAAGGCCCTGTCGGCCACCATCCAGGCCCTGGAAGTCCAGAAGATGACCCTGGCCACCCTCCAGGGCATGAACTGCAGCATGGCCGACCTGGCCCAGGCGATGCAGGTCCCTGGCATGGGCCACCCCGCCGCGCCTGCGGCCCCCGCCACGCCCTCCGCAGCCGCCCCCGAGCCGGCCTCCCGGCCCGGCCGCAAGGCCGCCTCCAAGTCCCGCGCCACGCCGGCCGAAGGCGCGGCCGGCGTGGTCGACCCGATGCAGTGGTGGGGCTCGCTCACGCAGCAGTTCCAGACCATCGCCGCCACCGCCATGCAGGACGCGGCGCAGAAGACCGCCGACACCGCGCGTGACATGGCGGACAACGCCCAGGCCGCCGCGGCCTCGGCCGCCCCACCCGCGCCCGCGAAGAAGGCGGCGCGCAAGCCCGCTTCCCGCCCGCCTGCGCCGGCCCGCAAGGCCGCGCGCCGCGCCGGGGGCTGACCCCTTTCCGAGCCCCGCCATGACACTCTTCCCCTTCGGTCATGCCACGCACCCGCAGTGGCCCATGGGGGTGGGCCTGGTGCTCGCGCAGCTGCGCGCGCAGATGGCCCTGCCCGATTACGCCAGCGGCCCCACGCTGGGCCTGCTGTACATCACCGACCACTATGCCGCCCAGGCGCAGGACATCCTGGACCACCTGCAGGCCGAACTGCCCGAGGTCACGGACTGGGCCGGCACCGTCGGCGTCGGCATCTGCGCCAGCGGCGTCGAGTACTTCGACGAGCCTGCCGTCGCCGTCATGCTGTGCGACATCCCATCCGACCAGTTCCGCGTCTTCTCCGGCGTCGCGCCGTTGGGCCTGGGATTCGAGCCGCACACCGCGCTGGTCCATGCCGACGCGCACACGCCCGACGTCGCCGAGCTCGTCGCGGAAATGGCGCACCGCACCGACAGCGGCTACGTCTTCGGCGGCCTGGCCTCCAGCCGCGCCCGCACCGTGCAGTTCGCCGTCAGCGGCAACGGCAACATCCGCGGGCAGGGCGCCGCGGGCGGTGTTTTCTCGGGGGGCTTGTCGGGCGTCGCCTTCGCCGAGGGCGTGCAGGTCATCTCCCGCGTCACGCAGGGCTGCCAGCCCGTCACCCGCGAGCGCGTGATCACCTCTGCTGACGGCAACGTCATCCTCACGCTGGACGGCGAGCCCGCGCTCGACCTGCTGCTGCGTGAGCTGGACATCTCCCTGGACGAGCCCGAAACCGCCATGGACACCTTGCGGGCCACCCTGGTGGGCCTGACCTCGGCTGGCCACAGTGCGGTGGGCCGCACCGGCAGCTTCGGCGCGGACGTACGCGTGCGCCACATCATCGGCCTGGACCCGGGCCGCCGTGGCGTCGCCGTCGCCGACCGGGTGGAGGCCGGCATGCCCATGGCCTTCTGCCAGCGCAACGCGCGCGCCGCGCGGGCGGACCTCATGCGCGTGTGCGCCGAGATCCGCGAGGAGCTCGAGCCCGAGGAAATGAGCCTGCCCGTCGCGGCGGCCCTGGCCGCGCCGGATCCGGGTGCCGGGCCCACCCCGGCTCGGCGCATCGCTGGCGCGGTGTATGTCAGCTGCACCGGCCGCGGCGGCCCCCACTTTGGCGGGGACAACGCCGAGCTGCAGGTCGTGCGCCATGCGCTGGGTGACGTGCCCCTCGTGGGCTTCTTTGCCGGCGGCGAGATCGCCCACCACCACCTGTACGGCTACACCGGCGTCCTCACGGTCTTCACCGAGCCCGCCTGAGTCCGATGGGCTTGACCTCCATGGCCGATACCCTGTGGTGGATCCTGAGCGCCGTGCTCATCGTCGTGGGCCTGGCCGGCACGGTCCTGCCGGCGCTGCCTGGCACGGCCCTGGTGCTGGCGGGCATCGTCCTGGGCGCCTGGATCGACGGCTTCACCCGCGTGGGCGGGTTCGCCGTCAGCACGGTCGCCGTCCTCGCGGTGGTCTCCTGGATCCTCGATTACGTGGCGGCCCTGTGGGGTGCGCGGCGTGTGGGCGCCAGCCGCCAGGCCGTCACGGGCGCGGCCATCGGCACGGTGCTCGGCCTCTTCGCCGGCCTGGTCGGCGTGTTCATCTTCCCGCTGATCGGCGCGGCGGTGGGCGAGTGGATGGCCCGGCGCGACCATGCGGGCGCCCTGCGCGTGGGCGCCGCCACCTGGGCTGGCCTCATGGCGGGGCTGGTGGCCAAGGTGGTCCTGTCCTTCATGATGGTCGGCATCTTCCTCGTCGCGCTCCTCGTCTGAGCGCGCGCGCCGCGCGCCCTCAGACCCCTCGCTGGCGGTCCCGCGCGAACTGCTCCGCGAACGCCGTGAAGCGGCCTTCGTCCAACGCCTCGCGCACCTCGCGCATCAGGTTCAGGTAGTAGTGCAGGTTGTGGATGCTGGCCAGCATCGGCGCCAGCATCTCGCCGCAGCGCTCCAGGTGGTGCAGGTAGGCGCGCGAAAAGCCGCCCGACACCGTGCCGTCGGCATGCGTCACGCCCTTGCAGGCGTAGCAGGTGCAGGTCTCGTCCAGCGGGCGCTCGTCGCTGCGGTGCTTGGCGTTGCGGATCTTCAGGTCGCCGTAGCGCGTGAACATGTGGCCATTGCGCGCATTGCGCGTGGGCATCACGCAGTCGAACATGTCCACGCCGCAGGCCACGCCGGCCACCAGGTCCTCGGGCGTGCCCACGCCCATCAGGTAGCGCGGCTTGTTCGCCGGCAGGCGGTGGGGCGTATGCGCCATGATGCGCAGCATCTCGTCCTTGGGCTCGCCCACGCTCACGCCGCCCACGGCGTACCCGGGGAAGTCCATCTCCACCAGCGCCTCCAGCGACTCCTGCCGAAGGTGCTCGAACATCCCGCCCTGCACGATGCCGAACAGCGCGTTCGGGTTCTCCAGCCGTGCGAACTCGGTCTTGCAGCGCTGGGCCCAGCGCCGGCTCAACTCCATCGAGAAGCGGGCCTCCGCCTCGGTGGTCAGACGGCCCTTGGTCTCGTAGGGTGTGCACTCGTCGAACTGCATCACGATGTCGCTGTTCAACGTGGTCTGGATCTGCATCGAGATCTCGGGCGTGAGGAACAGCTTGTCGCCGTTCACCGGCGAGGCGAACTTCACGCCTTCCTCGCTGATCTTGCGCATCTCGCCCAGGCTCCACACCTGGAAGCCGCCGGAGTCGGTCAGGATCGGCTTGTTCCAGCGCTCGAAGCGGTGCAGCCCGCCGAACTGCGCCATCACGTCCAGGCCCGGGCGCATCCACAGGTGGAAGGTGTTGCCCAGGATGATCTGCGCGCCCATCTCCTCCAGCGAGCGCGGCGTCACGCCCTTGACGGTGCCGTACGTCCCCACCGGCATGAAGATCGGCGTCTGCACCACGCCGTGGTTCAGGGTCAGGGTGCCGCGGCGCGCGTGGCCCTCGGTCTTGTGGATGTCGAATTGCAGCATCGTGGAAAGGTCAGTTCGAGGTCCGGGCCAGCAGCATCGCGTCGCCGTAGGAGAAGAATCGGTACCGCTGCGCGATCGCGTGCCGGTACAGCGCCATGATGCGCTCGTAGCCGGCGAAGGCGCTCACCATCATCATCAGCGTGGAGCGGGGCAGGTGGAAGTTGGTCACCAGCACGTCCACCACCTGGAAGGCGAAGCCCGGGGTGATGAAGATGCTCGTGTCGCCGCTGGCCTGGCCGGTCTTCGCCCAGGACTCCAGCGTGCGCACCGTGGTCGTGCCCACCGCCACCACACGGCCGCCGCGCGCGCGGGTGGCGGCGATGGCCTCCTGCGTCGCCTGCGGCACGTCGTAGCGCTCGCTGTGCATCTGGTGGTCGGCGATGTTGTCCACCTTCACCGGCTGGAAGGTGCCCGCGCCCACGTGCAGCGTCACGCTGGCACGCCGCACCCCTTGGGATTCGAGCTGCGCCAGCAGCGCCTCGTCGAAGTGCAGGGCGGCCGTCGGCGCCGCCACCGCGCCCGGGTTCTTCGCGAACACGGTCTGGTAGCGCCGCTCGTCCTCCTCGCTGTCGCCGTGCTCGATGTAGGGCGGCAGCGGCACATGCCCGCAGCGCTCCATCACCGCGTAGGGCTCCTCGGAGAACGTGAAGCGGAACAGCGGCCCGTCCTCCTGCGGCCAGCGGCCGGTCAGCGTCGCGGTGAACCCGCCGGCCATCAGCAGCGTGGTGCCCACGGGCGGTTTCTTGCTCACCTTCATGTGGGCCACCACCTCGTGGCCGGTCAGCACACGCTCGACCAGCAGTTCCAGCTTGCCGCCGGTGGGCTTCTCGCCGAACAGGCGGGCCTTGACCACACGGGTGTCGTTGAACACCAGCAGGTCACCGGCGCGCAGCAGGCCGGGCAGGTCACGGAAGATGCGGTCGGGGGGAGGGAGGTCGCCAGTGCCATCGAGCAGGCGCGAGGCGCTGCGTTCGGCGGCGGGATGCTGGGCGATCAGTTCAGGAGGCAGGGCGAAATCGAAGTCGCCGGTCGTGAAATTGCGCATGCGCTTGAGGGTCGGACAGACCCGTGCCAAGTGAAAGGGATGGAAAAAAGGGATGGGTAGGGAACAGGCAGAATTGTCCCATGCCCGAGCGCAAGGAACTGTCCGCCCCCCAGAAGGCCCTGATCAAGATGGGCCTGGCGCGCGACATCGACCTGGCGCTGCACCTGCCGCTTCGCTACGAGGACGAGACCCGCATCACCCGCCTGCGTGACGCGCGCGAGGGCGAGTCCGTGCAGGTCGAGGGCGCCATCACCGCCAGCGAGATCGCCTACCGCCCGCGTCGCCAGCTGGTCGTTACCCTCGACGACGGCTCCGACACCTGCCAGCTGCGCTTCTTCAGTTTCTACCCCTCGCAGCAGAAGGCCCTGGCCGTAGGTACCCGCATCCGTGCCCGGGGCGAGGTGCGTGGCGGCTTCTTCGGCTGGCAGATGGTCCACCCCGTCACCCGCCCGGTCGACGCGCCGCTGCCCGAGGCCCTCACCCCCGTCTATCCCACGGTCGCCGCGCTGCCCCAGGCCTACCTGCGCAAGGCCGTCCTGGGTGGCCTGGGCCGGGCCGACCTGTCCGAGACCCTGCCCCCCGGCTTTGCCGAGCGCATCGGCCTGGCCCCCGGCTGGGGCCTGCGCGAGGCGCTGGACTTCCTGCACCACCCGCGCCCCGACGTGTCGATGGCCGCCCTGGAGGACCGCAGCCATCCGGCCTGGCAGCGCCTGAAGGCCGAGGAGCTGATGGCGCAGCAACTCTCGCAACTGCAAAGCAAGCGCGAGCGCGATGCCCTGCGCGCGCCGCAGCTGTCCGCCGCGCCCGCGGGCCTGCACGAGCAGCTGCTGGCCGTCCTGCCCTTCCAGCTCACGAACGCCCAGCGCCGCGTTTGCGAGGAGATCGCCCGCGACCTGGCCCGCCCGGTCCCCATGCACCGCCTGCTGCAGGGCGATGTCGGCTCCGGCAAGACCGTGGTGGCGGCCCTGTCCGCCGCCATCGCCATCGACGCCGGCTGGCAGTGCGCCCTCATGGCGCCCACGGAAATCCTCGCCGAGCAGCATTTCCGCAAGCTCATCGGCTGGCTCGAGCCCCTGCTTGCCCCGGTGGGCAAGCGCGTCGCTTGGCTCACGGGCAGCCAGAAAAAGAAAGAGCGCATGCAGATGCTGGAGCACATCGCCAGCGGCGAGGCGGCGTTGGTGGTCGGCACCCACGCCGTCATCCAGGACCAGGTGCAGTTCAGGAACCTGGCCCTGGCCATCATCGACGAGCAGCACCGCTTCGGTGTGGCGCAGCGACTGGCCTTGCGAAGCAAGCTCCAGATGGACGACCAGGAGCCTCACCTGCTGATGATGTCCGCCACCCCCATCCCGCGCACGCTCGCCATGAGCTACTACGCGGACCTGGACGTCTCCACCATCGACGAACTGCCCCCAGGCCGCACGCCCATCGTCACCAAGGTCATCGCCGACAGCCGGCGCGACCAGGTCATCGAGCGGATCCGCGCGCAGCTGGACGGGGGCCGCCAGGTCTACTGGGTCTGTCCCCTCATCGAGGAGAGCGAGGCCCTGGACCTCACCAACGCCACCGCCACCCACCAGGCCCTGTCCGAGGCGCTGCCCGGCGTCCTCGTGGGCTTGCTGCACTCGCGCATGCCCGTGGCCGAGAAGAAGGCCGTCATGGCCCTGTTCGAGGCCGGCCAGATGGGCGTGCTCGTCTCCACCACCGTCATCGAGGTCGGCGTCGACGTGCCCAACGCGTCCCTCATGGTCATCGAACATGCCGAGCGCTTCGGCCTGTCGCAGCTGCACCAGCTGCGCGGCCGCGTGGGCCGCGGCGCCGCCGCGTCAGCCTGCGTGCTCCTGTACTCCCCGGGCGAGAACGGCCGCCTGGGCGAAACCGCCCGCGCCCGCCTGAAGGCCATGGCCGAAACCAACGACGGCTTCGAGATCGCCCGGCGCGACCTGGAAATCCGCGGCCCGGGCGAGTTCCTGGGTGCGCGCCAGTCCGGCGCGCCCCTGCTGCGTTTCGCTGACCTGGAGACCGACCGCCATCTCCTGGAGGCCGTCCGGGCCCTGGCGCCTGCCATGCTCGATCGCCACCGCGCCCTCGCCGACCGGCACGTTTCGCGCTGGTTGGGTGGAAAATCCGAATACCTCAAGGCCTAGCGCCCTCACCGAAATGCCCCGCCCATGACCCTCACGGAACTGAAGTACATCGTCGCCGTCGCCCGCGAGAAGCATTTCGGCAAGGCGGCCGAGGCCTGCTTCGTCTCCCAGCCCACGCTCTCCGTGGCCATCAAGAAGCTGGAGGACGAACTCGAGGTCAAGCTCTTCGAGCGCAGCGCCAACGAGGTCACGGTCACCCCCCTGGGCGAGGAAATCGTGCGCCAGGCCCAGAGCGTCCTGGAGCAGGCCGCCGCCATCAAGGAAATCGCCAAGCGCGGCAAGGACCCCCTGTCCGGTCCCCTGAAGCTGGGCGTCATCTACACCATCGGCCCCTACCTGCTGCCCGACCTGGTGCGCCAGGCCATCGACCGCACGCCGCAGATGCCGCTCATGCTGCAGGAGAACTTCACCGCCCGCCTGCTGGAGATGCTGCGCACCGGCGAGATCGACTGCGCCATCATGGCCGAGCCCTTTCCCGACACCGGCCTGGCCCTGGCGCCCCTGTACGACGAGCCCTTCCTCGTCGCCGTCCCGAGCACCCACCCGCTGGCCGCGCACGAGGCCATCAACGCGCAGGAGCTCAAGCGCGAGACCATGCTGCTCCTGGGCACCGGCCATTGCTTCCGCGACCATGTCCTGGAGGTCTGCCCCGAGTTCGCACGTTTTTCCAGCGATGCCGAGGGCATCCGAAAGAGCTTCGAAGGCTCCTCGCTGGAAACCATCAAGCACATGGTCGCCGCCGGCATGGGCGTCACCGTGGTCCCGCGCCTGTCGGTCCCCAAGGACGCCCTGGAAGCGAAATCCCGCCGCCGCAAGGACGATGGCGCCTACGTCAAGTACATCCCCTTCGAGGGCGACCCGCCTACCCGCCGCGTGGTGCTGGCCTGGCGGCGCAGCTTCACCCGCTACGAGGCCATTGCCGCGCTGCGCAACGCGGTTTACGCCTGTGAATTGACGGGCGTCAAGCGATTGACGGCATAGCCTTTGCCTGCTTGTCCGGCGTGACTTTCCCCGCGTAAAGTCACTGCACCCCCAGGCATGACCGACATTCAAGGAGTCAGCATGAGCACCACTGTCCCCGCCATCAACATCGGCATCAGCGAGCAGGACCGCGCCTCCATCGCGCAGGGCCTGTCGCGCCTGCTGGCCGACACCTTCACCCTCTACCTCACCACCCACAACTTCCACTGGAACGTCAAGGGGCCCCTGTTCACCTCGTTGCATGGCATGTTCATGGAGCAGTACACCGAGCTGTGGAACGCGGTCGACCCGATTGCCGAGCGCATCCGCTCCCTGGGCTACCCCGCCCCCGGCGCCTACGCCCAGTTCCGGGACCTCACCTCGCTGCCCGACGTGCCCGAAACGCCCCCGGCCGCCATGGAGATGGTGCGCATCCTGGTCAAGGGCCACGAAGCCGTCGCCCGTACCGCCCGCGAGCTGTTTCCCCTGGCCGACCAGGCCAACGACGAGCCCACGGCCGACCTGCTGACCCAGCGCCTCACGCTCCATGAGCAGACGGCGTGGATGCTGCGTTCCCTGCTCGAGGGCTGACGTGACCTCCCAGGCCGCGCCCCTTCCCGCGTCCGCCCGCTGGCGCCTGTGGCTGGACCTCATCCGCTGGAACCGCCCGGCGGGCTGGCTGCTGCTGCTGTGGCCTTCGCTCGGTGGCCTGTGGGTGGCGGCCGATGGTTTCCCGGGCTGGCACCTGGTGGTGGTGTTCCTGCTCGGCACCATCCTCATGCGCAGCGCCGGCTGCTGCGTCAACGACGTCGCCGACCGCGACTTCGACCGCCACGTCAAGCGCACAGCCGCCCGCCCGGTCACCTCTGGCCGGATCAGCTCGCGCGAGGCGCTGGGGGTCGGTGCCGTGCTGGCCTTCGCCGCCTTCCTGCTGGTCCTCACCACCAACGCCGTCACCATCGCCTGGTCGTTCGCGGCGCTGGCGGTGGCGATCGCCTACCCCTTCGCCAAGCGGTATGTCTCCATGCCCCAGGCGGTCCTGGGCGTGGCCTTCAGCTTCGGCATCCCCATGGCCTTTGCCGCCGTCCAGTCGCAGGTCCCGCTGCTGGCCTGGATCCTGTTGCTGGGCAACCTCTTCTGGGTGCTGGCCTACGACACCGAATACGCCATGGTCGACCGTGACGACGACCTGAAGATCGGCATGAAGACCTCGGCCATCACCCTGGGCCGGGCGGACGTGCCGGTCATCATGGCCTGCTACGCAGCCTTCCTGGCGGTCTGGGGCGGGGTGCTGTGGGCGCGTGTCGCCACCGCCCCGCTGGTCCTGGCGCTGGGGGTGGCGGCAGGCCAGGCGGCCTGGCACTACACCTTGATCCGCGAGCGCACCCGCGAGGGCTGCTTCAAGGCCTTCCGCCTGAACCATTGGCTCGGTTTCACGGTCTTCGCCGGTGTCGTCGCCGGCTACGCCCTCAAGTAAGGGCCAGGGGCCGGGACCTGCGGGCCCCGTCCCCTCACGCCTTCCCGAACTCGTCGCCCAGCTCCTTGGCCCGGGCGCAGGCCGCGTGCATGGCCTGGATGAAGGCCTGCGGCACCTGGTCGGCCTGCAGGGAGGTCAGGGCCGCGTAGGTCGTGCCACCCTTGGACGTCACGCGTTCGCGCAGCACGGCCGGCGGCTCCTCGGAGTCACGCGCCAGCCGCGCGGCGCCCGCGAAGGTGGCGATGGCCAGTTGCTTGGCCTGCTCGGGCTTCAGCCCCATCTGCGAGCCTGCCTCGATCATGGCCTCCAGGAACAGGAACACATAGGCCGGCCCGGACCCCGACAGCGCCGTCACCGCATCCAGCTGGGGTTCGTCCTGCACCCACAGGTACTCACCGGTCGGCCGGATCACCTGTTCCACCAGGTTCCGATCGGCCGCGGTCACGGCGGCCCGGGCGAACAGGGCGGTCATGCCCTGGCCCACCAGGGCGGGCGTGTTGGGCATGGAGCGCACCACGCGCTCGGTGCCCAGCCAGCCGGCGATGCTGTCCGAGCGGATGCCCGCCGCCACGCTCAGGTGAAGCGGATCAGCAATGTGGGCGCGCACTTCCGCTGCAGCCTGCTTGAACGTTTGAGGTTTGACGGCCCACACCACCAGCTGGGCGCGCGCGAGCGCGGGCCCGGCGGTGGCTAGCGCCTCGATGCCGAACCGCTGGCGCAGGGCCTCCCGGGCCGGCTCGAAGGGTTCCACCACCTCGATCGCCGAGGCCGGCAGTCCTTGCTGGACCAGGCCGCCGATGATCGCGCTGGCCATGTTGCCCCCGCCGATGAAGGCCAGGGGCTGCTGGAAAGAGGAGGATGTCTCGGTCATCCGGCGAGTCTAGCCCGGCGTGCGGGGCTTGCGACGCCGCGCGCCGACTGCCTTTCCAGGGGTGGCGCCCCGTCGGCCGACGCCTCCGTCCCCTGCCCGCCACAGCCCGATCTCATCAGGGTGTTGACATCCGCCGTGATTGAGACATAATTGAGGGCTCGCCTATTTTTTGGCGAGCTTCTGCCTATCCGGATCTGCAGGGATGTCCCAGGGACAGCCAGGCGGTGACGACAGGCCCAAGACTGACCCGGCGGGCATCCCGCGCGCTGGGTACAAGTTGGGAATATTTTGAAATGATCCAAACTGAATCCCGGCTCGAAGTCGCCGACAACACGGGCGCGAAGTCCGTCCTGTGCATCAAGGTGCTCGGTGGCTCCAAGCGTCGCTACGCCAGCGTGGGCGACATCATCAAGGTGACCGTCAAGGAAGCCGCTCCGCGTGGTCGCGTCAAGAAGGGCGAGATCTACAGCGCTGTGGTCGTCCGTACCGCCAAGGGCATCCGCCGTGGCGACGGCTCCCTGGTCAAGTTCGACGGCAACGCCGCCGTTCTGCTCAACAACAAGCTGGAGCCCATCGGCACCCGCATCTTCGGCCCCGTGACGCGTGAACTGCGTACCGAGAAGTTCATGAAGATCGTGTCCCTGGCCCCTGAAGTCCTGTAAGAGGAAGACATGAACAAGATTCGCAAAGGCGACGAGGTCATCGTCCTCGCGGGCCGTGACAAGGGCAAGCGTGGCAAGGTCACCCTGCGTGCCGACGACTCCCATCTGGTGGTCGAGGGCATCAACCTGGTGAAGAAGCACACCAAGCCGAACCCCATGAAGGGCACCACTGGCGGCATCGTGGAGAAGTCCATGCCGATCCATCAGTCCAACGTGGCGATCTTCAATCCCGCGACCGGCAAGGCCGACCGCGTGGGCATCAAGGTCGAGGGCGACAAGCGCGTGCGCGTGTTCAAGTCCTCCGGCGAAGAAATCAAGGTGGCATGACCATGGCACGTTTCAAGCAGTTTTACCTCGACAAGGTGGTCCCCGAGCTGACCGCCAAGTTCGGCTACAAGTCGCCGATGGAGGTGCCCCGCATCACCAAGATCACCCTGAACATGGGTGTGTCCGAGGCGGTCGCCGACAAGAAGGTCATGGACAACGCCGTGGGCGACCTGACCAAGATCGCGGGCCAGAAGCCCGTCGTGACCAAGGCCAAGAAAGCCATCGCCGGTTTCAAGATCCGCGAAGGCCAGGCCATCGGCGCGATGGTGACCCTGCGTGGCGCCCACATGTACGAATTCCTGGACCGTTTCGTCACCGTGGCCCTGCCCCGCGTGCGTGACTTCCGTGGTATCTCCGGCCGCTCCTTCGACGGCCGTGGCAACTACAACATCGGTGTCAAGGAACAGATCATCTTCCCCGAGATCGAGTACGACAAGGTGGATGCGCTGCGTGGCCTGAACATCAGCATCACGACCACGGCCAAGACTGACGACGAGTGCAAGGCGCTCCTCGCCGGCTTCCGTTTCCCGTTCAAGAACTAAGGGTACATCGTGGCTAAGAAAGCTTTGATCGAGCGCGAGCTCAAGCGAGAAAAACTGGTTGCCAAGTACGCTGCCAAGCACGCGGAACTGAAGGCGGCCGCCAGCGATGTGAGCAAGAGCGAAGAAGAGCGCGCTGCCGCTCGCCTGGCTCTGCAAAAACTGCCCCGCAACGCGAACCCGACCCGTCAGCGCAACCGCTGCGAAATCACCGGTCGTCCGCGTGGCACCTTCCGCCAGTTCGGTCTGGCCCGTAACAAGATCCGCGAGATGGCCTTTGCAGGCGACATCCCCGGCGTGATCAAGGCCAGCTGGTAAGCAGGAGAGATTAGAAATGAGCATGAGTGATCCCATTGCCGACCTGCTGACCCGCATCCGCAACGCGCAGATGGTGTCCAAGGCTTCGGTGAGCGTTCCTTCCTCCAAGGTGAAGGTTGCGATCGCCCAGGTCCTGAAGGACGAGGGTTACATCGACGGCTTCCAGGTCAAGACCGAAGCCGGCAAGAGCGAGCTTGAAATCTCGCTGAAGTACTACGCCGGTCGCCCGGTCATCGAGCGCATCGAGCGCGTCAGCCGTCCCGGCCTGCGTGTCTACAAGGGCCGTGACGCGATCCCCCAGGTCCAGAACGGCCTGGGCATCGCCATCGTCACCACCCCCCAGGGCGTGATGACCGATCGCAAGGCGCGCGCCAACGGCGTCGGCGGCGAAGTCCTGTGCTACGTCGCCTAAAGGGAAGGAACTAGAAATGTCCCGAGTCGGAAAAATGCCGGTCGCCGTCCCCGAGGGCGTGACCGTTGAAGTCAAGCAGGACCAGGTCAGCGTCAAGGGCAAGGGCGGTGCGCTCTCCCTGGCCCTCACCGGTCTGGTCAAGGTCGAGCAAAAGGACGGCAAGCTGTCCTTCACCCCGATCAACGAATCGCGTGAAGCCAACGCCATGAGCGGCACCGTGCGCCAGCTGGTGAACAACATGGTCGTCGGCGTGACCCAGGGCTTCGAGAAGAAGCTGTCGCTGGTCGGCGTGGGCTACAAGGCCGCTGCCCAGGGCGCCAAGCTGAACCTCGCGGTCGGTTACTCGCACCCCGTGAACATCGACATGCCCGCCGGCATCACCGTCGCCACCCCCACGCCCACGGAAATCGTGGTCAAGGGTGCCGATCGCCAGGCCGTCGGCCAGGTCGCCGCCAAGATCCGTGAAGTTCGTCCTCCCGAGCCCTACAAGGGCAAGGGCATCCGATATTCGGACGAGAAGATCACGATCAAAGAGACCAAGAAGAAGTAAGGGGCAGCACGATGTTGACCAAGAAAGAGCAGCGCCTGCGCCGCGCCCGCCAGACCCGTATCCGCATTGCCCAGCAAGGCGTCGCGCGTCTGACCGTCACTCGCACCAACCTGCACATCTACGCCGCTGTCATCTCCGAAGACGGCTCCAAGGTCCTGGCCGCGGCCAACACCGCCCAGGCCGATGTGCGCAAGTCGCTCAATGGCTCCGGCAGCAACACCGCCGCCGCCGCCACGATCGGCAAGCTCATCGCTGAGAAGGCCAAGGCCGCCGGCGTCGAGAAGGTCGCTTTCGACCGTTCCGGTTTCGCCTACCACGGCCGCGTCAAGGCGCTGGCCGATGCCGCCCGCGAAGCTGGCCTGCAGTTCTAACGGACACGGATACACAAGATGGCAAAGTTCCAAGGTAAGCCCCAGGGTGACGGTCCGGAAGACGGCCTGCGGGAGAAAATGATCGCGGTCAACCGCGTGACCAAAGTCGTGAAGGGCGGCCGTATCCTCGGTTTCGCCGCTCTGACGGTGGTGGGCGACGGTGACGGCCGCGTGGGCATGGGCAAGGGCAAGTCGAAAGAAGTGCCGGCTGCGGTTCAAAAGGCCATGGAAGAGGCCCGCCGCAACATGACCAAGGTGTCGCTCAAGAACGGCACCATCCATCACAGCGTGTCCGGCCACCACGGTGCCGCTCGCGTCATGATGGCTCCGGCCCCCAAGGGTACCGGCATCATCGCCGGCGGCCCGATGCGCGCCGTGTTCGAAGTCATGGGCATCACCGACATCGTGGCCAAGAGCCATGGTTCGTCGAACCCCTACAACATGGTCCGCGCCACCTTCGACGCGCTGAAGAACTGCACGACCGCTTCGGAAGTCGCAGCCAAGCGCGGCAAGTCGGTCGAAGACATCTTCGCCGCCTGACCGGAGTACTGACATGGCAAACAAGCAAACCGTCAAGATCAAGCTGGTTCGCAGCCCCATCGGCACCAAGGCCGATCACCGCGCCACCGTGCGTGGCCTGGGCCTGCGCAAGCTGAACAGCGTCAGCGAGCTGGAGGACACCCCTGCAGTGCGCGGCATGATCAACAAGATCAGCTACCTGGTCCAGGTTCTCTGACCGAGTAGGGAAAGCACACGATGCAACTCAATGACATCAAGCCCGCAGCGGGCGCCAAGCACGCCAAGCGTCGCGTCGGCCGTGGTATCGGCTCCGGCCTGGGCAAAACGGCCGGTCGCGGCCACAAGGGTCAGAAATCGCGTTCGGGCGGCTACCACAAGGTCGGCTTCGAAGGCGGCCAGATGCCCCTGCAGCGCCGTCTGCCCAAGCGCGGCTTCAAGTCGCACCTGCTGAAGTTCAACGCCGAGATCACCCTCTCGCAGCTGGACGCGCTGGGTGCCGACGCCGTCGACCTGCTGGCCCTCAAGGCCGCCGGCCTCGTTCCCGAGCTGGCCAAGGTCGTCAAGGTCATCAAGACCGGCGAGCTCAAGCGCGCTGTCAAGCTGACCGGCATCGGCGCCACCGCCGGCGCCAAGGCCGCCATCGAAGCTGCCGGCGGCAGCCTCGCTGAGTGATCCGACCGATCGATACGAAGGTAGTCCCACGTGGCCACTAACGCTGCCCAGATTGCGAAGACCGGCAAGTTCGGCGACCTGCGTCGCCGGCTGGTCTTCCTGCTGCTCGCGCTGGTGGTGTACCGCATCGGTGCGCACATTCCCGTGCCGGGCATCGATCCTGCGCAGCTGACCGCGCTGTTCAAGCAACAGCAAGGCGGCATCCTGAGCCTGTTCAACATGTTCTCGGGTGGTGCCCTGTCGCGCTTCGCGGTGTTCGCCCTCGGGATCATGCCGTACATCTCGGCTTCCATCATCATGCAGCTGCTCACCTACGTCGTCCCGACGTTCGAGCAGCTCAAGAAGGAAGGCGAGGCCGGCCGTCGCAAGATCACGCAGTACACCCGCTACGGCACGCTGGCTCTGGCGCTGTTCCAGTCCATGTCCATCGCGATCGCCCTGGAAGGCTCTGCCGGCCTGGTGATCAACCCGGGCATGGGCTTCCGCCTGACGACCATGGTCACGCTCACTGCCGGCACCATGTTCCTCATGTGGCTGGGCGAGCAGATCACCGAGCGCGGGCTGGGCAACGGCATCTCGATCCTGATCTTCGCTTCCATCGCGGCGGGCCTGCCCAGCGCGATCGGCGGACTGCTCGAGCTGGTGCGCACGGGTGCCATGAACGTCCTCGTGGCCTTGTTCATCGTGGTCCTGGTGGCCGTGGTGACCTGGTTCGTGGTCTTCGTGGAGCGCGGTCAGCGCAAGATCCTGGTCAACTATGCGCGGCGACAGGTCGGCAACAAGGTGTACGGCGGCCAGTCGTCGCACCTGCCCCTGAAGCTGAACATGGCAGGCGTGATCCCCCCGATCTTCGCCTCGTCCATCATCCTGCTGCCGGCGACGGCGGTGGGCTGGTTCTCCACCGGTGACTCCATGACCTGGCTGCGTGACATCGCTGCCAGCCTGTCGCCTGGCCAGCCCATCTACGTGATGCTGTATGCTGCGGCCATCGTCTTCTTCTGCTTCTTCTACACCGCGCTGGTGTTCAACAGCAGGGAAACGGCCGACAACCTGAAGAAGAGCGGCGCCTTCATCCCGGGCATTCGTCCCGGCGACCAGACGGCCCGCTACATCGACAAGATCCTGGTTCGCCTGACGCTGGCCGGAGCGGTGTACATCACCGTCGTGTGCCTGCTGCCGGAGTTCCTGATCCTTCGCTACAACGTGCCGTTCTACTTCGGTGGAACCTCGCTGCTGATCATCGTGGTCGTCACCATGGACTTCATGGCCCAGGTGCAGAACTACCTGATGTCCCAGCAGTATGAATCGTTGCTGAAGAAGGCCAACTTCAAGACTTCGGCCGGCGGCTGATGAACATGCGCCCTGGCGCCCAAGGTATTTAGGAGAAAACCACATGAGAGTTTCGGCTTCCGTCAAGAAGATCTGCCGCAACTGCAAGATCATCCGCCGCAAGGGCGTTGTTCGCGTGATCTGCACCGATCCGCGTCACAAGCAGCGCCAGGGCTGATTCAAGAGTTAAGGAAAGACGCACATGGCACGTATTGCTGGCATCAACATTCCGCCGCACAAGCACACCGAGATCGGCCTGACCTCCATCTTCGGTATCGGCCGCACCCGCGCTCGCAAGATCTGCGAAGCCTGTGGCATCGAGTATTCGAAGAAGGTCAAGGACCTGACGGACGCCGATCTGGAAAAGATCCGCGACCAGATCAACCTGATCACGATCGAAGGCGACCTGCGCCGCGAAACCACGATGAACATCAAGCGCCTGATGGACATCGGCTGCTACCGTGGTTTCCGTCACCGCCGCGGCCTGCCGATGCGCGGTCAGCGCACCCGCACCAACGCCCGTACCCGCAAGGGCCCGCGCAAGGCTGCCCAGGCTCTGAAGAAATAATCGGGAAAGAGATAAACAATGGCCAAGTCTCCCGCCAGCAACGCCGCCCAGCGCGTGCGCAAGAAGGTCCGCAAGAACGTCTCGGACGGCATCGCCCACGTTCACGCGTCCTTCAACAACACGATCATCACGATCACCGACCGCCAGGGCAACGCCCTGTCCTGGGCCTCCTCCGGTGGCCAGGGCTTCAAGGGCTCGCGCAAGTCCACCCCCTTCGCCGCGCAGGTCGCGTCCGAAGTGGCTGGCCGCGCTGCCATCGACCAGGGCATCAAGAACCTGGACGTCGAGATCAAGGGCCCCGGCCCGGGTCGCGAGTCCTCCGTTCGCGCGCTGGCTGCCCTGGGCATCCGCATCACGTCCATCGCTGACGTGACCCCGGTGCCGCACAACGGCTGCCGTCCGCAGAAGCGCCGCCGCATCTAAGCGGTATCGCTGCCTCCAGTTGCGGGCGCAACCGGAGGCCGCCAACCAAGGCCCCTTTTGGGCCTTTTGGCGCGGTCGGATACAATTGAAGGTTCGACAACCCAAGCCCACCGCCGGCACCCCTTCACGGGTGGCCGGCTCCCGCGGCATCTGGCCGCGGTAGTCATTTAAAGGAAAAGCAAAGTGGCACGTTACCTCGGCCCCAAGGCCAAACTCTCCCGCCGTGAAGGCACCGACCTGTTCCTGAAGAGCGCCCGCCGTTCCATCAGCGACAAGGCCAAGTTCGACTCCAAGCCCGGCCAGCACGGCCGCACCTCGGGCCAGCGCACCTCCGACTTCGGCCTGCAGCTGCGCGAGAAGCAGAAGGTCAAGCGCATGTATGGCGTGCTGGAAAAGCAATTCCGCCGCTACTTCGCCGAGGCCTCCCGCCGCAAGGGCAACTCCGGCTCCAACCTGCTGTCGCTGCTCGAGTGCCGCCTGGACAACGTCGTCTATCGCATGGGCTTCGGCTCCACCCGCGCGGAAGCCCGCCAGCTGGTGTCGCACAAGGCCATCACGGTCAACGGCCAGCCGGTGAACATCCCTTCCTACCTGGTCAAGGCCGGTGACGTCATCGCCGTGCGCGAGAAGTCCAAGAAGCAGAACCGCGTCGTCGAGGCCCTGCAACTGGCCGCCCAAGTGGGCATGCCGGCCTGGGTGGACGTGAATGCCGACAAGGCCGAAGGCACCTTCAAGAAGGTCCCCGACCGCGACGAGTTCGGTTCCGACATCAACGAATCGCTGATCGTCGAACTGTATTCGCGTTAATCCGCGTTCGTTCGCGTTCATTCGCGCGTTAGTTTTCCGTTCCTGGCCGGGAGGCATCCTGGCCGGGCGCTTCACCAGCCTTACCGGTGTAACGAGCCGGGGGTATTGAGAGGAAGTCCTGCATGCAAACCAACTTGCTGAAACCCAAATCCATCAACGTGGAACAGCTTGGCACCAACCGTGCCAAGGTGACGCTCGAGCCGTTCGAGCGTGGCTACGGCCACACCCTGGGCAACGCCCTGCGTCGCGTGCTGCTGTCTTCGATGGTCGGGTATGCGGCAACCGAAGTCACCATCGCCGGTGTGCTTCACGAGTACTCCTCGATCGATGGCGTCCAGGAAGACGTCGTCTCGATCCTGCTGAACCTCAAGGGCGTGGTCTTCAAGCTCCACAACCGTGACGAGGTCACCCTGTCGCTGCGCAAGGATGGCGAAGGCCCGGTCACGGCCGCTGACATCCAGACCCCGCACGACGTCGAGATCATCAACCCTGATCACGTCATCGCCCACCTGTCGCAAGGCGCCAAGCTGGACATGCAGATCAAGGTCGAGAAGGGCCGTGGCTATGTGCCCGGCACGATGCGCCGCTACGCCGACGAGCCGACCAAGTCCATCGGCCGCATCGTCCTGGACGCCTCGTTCTCGCCCGTCAAGCGCGTCAGCTACACCGTCGAGAGCGCCCGCGTCGAGCAGCGTACCGACCTGGACAAGCTGGTCGTCGAGATCGAGACCAACGGCGCCATCACCGCTGAAGACGCCGTCCGCGCCTCCGCCAAGATCCTGGTGGAACAGCTGGCTGTCTTTGCCCAGCTGGAAGGCAGCGAACTGGCCGCCTTCGACCAGCCGGTGCAGCGCAGCTCGCAGCAGTTCGACCCGATCCTGCTGCGCCCGGTCGACGAGCTCGAACTGACCGTCCGCTCGGCCAACTGCCTGAAGGCCGAGAACATCTATTACATCGGTGACCTGATCCAGCGTACCGAGAACGAGCTGCTCAAGACCCCCAACCTGGGTCGCAAGTCGCTCAACGAAATCAAGGAAGTGCTGGCCTCGCGCGGCCTGACCCTGGGCATGAAGCTGGAAAGCTGGCCGCCCGCAGGTCTGGACAAGCGTTAAGCCAACCCCTTGTGGTGAACTGGCAGTACCTGATACGGCTGCCTTTTATTGATAAAGAAAGGAACACACCATGCGTCACGGCCACGGCCTTCGTAAACTCAACCGCACGTCTGAACACCGCCAGGCGATGCTGCGCAACATGATGAACTCGCTGCTCGAGCACGAAGTCATCAAGACCACGGTCCCCAAGGCCAAGGAACTGCGCCGCGTCGTCGAGCCGATGATCACCCTGGCGAAGAACCCCACCGTCGCGAACCGTCGCCTGGCCTTCGACCGCCTGCGCAACCGCGACATGGTCACCAAGCTGTTCAACGACCTGGGCCCCCGCTTCAAGGCGCGTCCGGGCGGCTACACCCGCATCCTGAAGATGGGCTTCCGCGTGGGCGACAACGCCCCGATGGCGCTCGTCGAGCTGGTGGATCGTCCGGAAGTTGCTTCCGACGCCCCCGCCGCTGAATAAATCGGCCGGATTTAGGGTATACTCTCATTTCTGACGCGCGGTGGAGCAGCCTGGTAGCTCGTTGGGCTCATAACCCAAAGGTCGCAAGTTCAAATCTTGCCCGCGCAACCAAACGAGAGTTTGGACTGCACAGTTCAAACTGTCAATTCCCAAGTGGAATGTCCGCCTCGGACCGGATGTGCTAGATGACAAATCCGGCTCCCGGGTGGTAGACGAAGAAAATCTAAGCGCTTTGTTTTAAGAGGCGGGTCGAGAGACCCGCCTTTTTTCTTGTGCTCGCGCCCCGCAGGTCGTCGTCGGCGAGTGTGACGGCTTCAGGCACCAGGAAAGGCGACGCCGGTCTGGCGCTGAGCTGGGACAGCGGTCCTCTGTTCAGAGAATTTGCGGCTACGGACTTTCGGTCAGAGACTCTTGACGGAGGACATTCGCCGGGAGACCTGGCTGGAGAGAGCCCGCGTCACGAGAGGTGCCTCACGTCGGAGGACATTCAGCAGTAGAAAGCCCGGCAATGAGGACGCCCGATATGAGAAGCGCTGCCGCAGCGGTCACTTTCAAGAAGACGAAGCCCGGAAGTCTCGTGGCCCCGGCGGTGCCGTAGGGCGCAGGCTCACGCGGCAGGTTTGTCGGCCACATCAAAGTGCTTTGCCAGTTGCCCGCAAACCCATGAGGCTTCCGCTGGTGAGAGACCCCAGCCGAAGCGCTTTCCTTGCACGGAAGCGATGACGTTGTGGACCAGTCCGTCCGGGCGCTGGGGCGACTCGCGCAGCTTCTTGTTCACGTAGTCAACGAGCTGCTCGCGCAAGTCTACGCAGGTGGCGTAGCGTTCCGCGCGCAAGCTCCCTGCGTCATCTACGAACCTGCCGTCTTCCTTGTTCACAAGGACCTTAGGTTGGGCGCCGGCGACAGCGCCAGTGGACTCCCTGGGGAAATCTTCGGGGATGTCATTGAGGGTCATGAACCGGCACCTCCACGTCCCGTGTGCGCCCCCTTGCCGGCGACCCCGATGCTTGCAGCGTGCTGCTCAAGCCCGCCAGACAGGTTCTTGGCGCGATACGCAAGATGACGTTCAACACTGCGCTCTACCGGCTGAAGTTGGGGGTCTCGCAGTTGCGCATCGCCCTCTAAGAGGAGCACTGCGGTCAGCCCGCTCTCCCGCTCGCTTTGAGTGGGTGTCCAAATTTCGCTGACTTCACGAAAGCGCCAGCCCCCTGTCTTCTGTGTGGCTGGTTCGAGGCGGTATATGCCACGCCAACTATCCCTTGGTACGACCTCGAGCAAGTTCAACACGGTCTCTTCCCAGGCGACCAACGTGGACTGGAGAAAGCGCCCATCCGCGATGGGAGCTTCGTACAAGAACACGTACCAGGGTGCGTGGGCCGATAGGGTCACGGCGCGCCAATACTGCTGACCATCGCCAGCCAGGTTTGAGAGAAATGGCTGCTCAAAGTGCGGCATCGTCACGAACACGGGACCTCCTAAAAAGTCCATCAATTGTGCCTCATATGCCGCCACCTAGCTATCTGCTGGGCAAACACTTTTTAGGTGTCCGACCCGGCAGCCGAACCTACCGAAACAGCGCAAGCTCTTCTCCAGCAGCTGGCAGTGAATGTCCTGATGCTCAGGAATGCAGCCAACTGGAGCACTCGTGCGCTGGCGGAGCATTGCCGTATCGACCGTAGAACGCTGCAACGGCTCGAGCACGGTGAGCTTCGCACCCTCTCGCTCGACAAGATTGATGCCTTGGCAAGAGGGCTTGGAGTACGCACCGGCTCGCTCCTTAGCGACAAAACGGAAGATTCGAGAGAGTCGGACAGACTTGTACGGGAGATGCTGTCTCGCAACATGGTTCGAGCGCGTGAGGCGCTAGCCTGGACCCAAGAGGACCTTGCGGCCCAATCAGGGGTAAGTCGTCCAGTTGTCGCGCACATCGAGCGCCAAGCGCGCAATCCCGACCTAAGAACTTTAGTCCGGCTGGCAACCGCGCTCGGGCTCGGTGTGGCAAGCCTCTTGGCCGAGCCTCGCAGCCGGCCTTGACCTGAGTACCCTTGGACGTGGCCGGGAGGAATGCGCACTACATGCACTGTGGTGCTGCCCCTGCCGACGTTCTCGATGTCGCCACGCGCGCGGTTCTATAGACGACGGCTCGGGACTGTCCCAGAGACATTGAGAAACAAGGCGGGCAGAATGCCCGAATGCCTACCCCCGCCGAGCAACTATGCAAGCTGCTTAACTATGTCGTCGAGCAGTCCAAGGAAATCGACCCGCACGGATACAAGCTTGTCGGCCACAAGGGGTTCCTACGGCACAAAGGCACCCTGACCGGACTGCCGGGCGTCAGCTTCAACCGCGAGGTGCAGGGTGACCATGTTTGGTTGCATATAGAAAGGCTGGAGGCACAGCGCCCGCCCGTCGTTCACCCCGAGGCGGTCCGCCCGCTGCTCACGGTCTCAGACGACCCCAACGGGAAGCCTCCGACCATCAACGACGCAGCCCTGGCGCATCGCGTCGCGACGGGGGCGGCAGGCAAGTCTCCTGAGCAGCTCCAGCAGGAGGCCTCAATCCTGCGAAGCACAGTAGAAAAAGCGCTGGCCCAGTACTCGCCTCTATGGAATGCATGGGCTGCCGGCGAAAAGCCTCGCCGCACGACCATCGACCTGTACGGCGACCTCTTCTCCCTGGCCCACCAGCTGGAGTCGGAGGAGACGGCCAAGCCGCAGGAACTCGTTTGGGGTCTCGGCATCACCGCGTGGAAGGTCTCCGCGGGCGAAGGCATCGGGGTAGTCGACTTCCAGTACCCGCTGATTACCCAGGCCATGGAAATATCGGTCGAGGAAGACCTGAGCATCGTTCTTCGGCCCCGAGGCGTGGAGCCGCGGCTGGAGTTCGATGCCCTGTCAGCATGCCAACTTCTCAGCGTCCCGGAGGTTGAAAAGGCCGCCAAGCAGTCCGTGGAGGCCACGAAGGAGCGGCCCATTTCGCCGTTCGATGCGGGCAGCTATGAGCCGGTACTGAAGCTCATATCCGGCAACCTGCATGAGAAAGGCCGGTTCGTTCGGGACCATGAGGGCCTCCCGGTCCCTGGCGATGACCTGCAAGTTACCGACGCCTGGGTACTGCTATCCCGGCCGAGGTCGAACAACTTCCTGCATGAGGACATCGAGCGGCTCAAACAGCGCATAGGCGACGGCGCCAAGATTCCTGAAGGCGCACTCGCCTTGGTCACGCCGCCTTCCGACGAGACGCCAGACTACACACCCGTCACGTTTCGAGGTTTGTCTGGTACGAGTGGCGGCTCCGCCGGCGCCGGCGGGGAGCCCAAAGAACTGTTCTTCCCGCTTCCCTACAACCACGAGCAGGTGACCATCGTGGAGCAGCTGGAACGCTCGGAGGGTGTTGCGGTGCAAGGGCCTCCGGGCACGGGCAAGACACACACCATCGCCAACATCATCTGCCACTTCCTGGCCACGGGCCGGAAAGTGTTGGTCACGGCAAAGGGCGAGCAGGCACTCGAAGTATTGCAATCAAAGATTCCGGAGGAGGTCCGTCCCCTGACCGTTGCCCTCCTCGCAGGAGACCGGGAGGGGATGCGGCAGTTCCAGACCTCCATCGAGGCCATCCTCCACAACGTCTCGCAGCTGAACCCAGAGGTTGTGCGCACCGAAATCGAAAGAGTGCATAGCGCCATCGGGCAAGCACATGGCGAACTCGCCGAGATTGACCGGCGGGTCGACGAGATTGCCCTGGCGCAGCTCTCGGACGTGCAGGTGGACGGCGCGCCAATGCGCGCTCAGAAGATGGCGGAGCTGGTGGTGCGAGGTCATGCCCAGCATGATTGGTTTGTCGACGTCTTGGACCTATCGGAGCAGAACGCACCTCCTTTGAGTGGGGCAGAAGCTGCGCAGCTGCGCGAGGCGCGCCGGATACTTGGCCAGGACCTTGGCTATGTCGGGGTGCGGATTCCGCGCAGCCTGGAGCTGCCGAGCGCAGCTGACATTGGTCGGCTGCACGACACACTGGTCAGCATCCGCGACATCGAGGCGCGTGAAGCGGCCGGGGGCCTGCTCGCCCTCCGCGCGAACACGCCCGAAGTGCTTGCTGACGCTCGCAAGATGCTCTCCGCCGTGGAAGCTGCGGCGGCCTTGGCCAACGAGCTCGAAGAGACCGGGGAAATCTGGACAGCTGAGCTGCGCAAGAAGTGCCGGCAGGCGCAGTTCGAATCCGAACGCAAAGCTCTGGAAGCCTTGTTCTCCGACATCCAGGAGCTGGTGAAGGCGCGCGCCGAGTTCTTGCAGCAGCCAGTCGAAGTTCCTGAAGCAGCTCTTGCCCAACCCAAATTCGCTGAAGCGGTTGGCCGCGGCTGTGAGACCGGCAAGCCATTTGGCTTTCTGAGCATCGGCGCCGGTGAGGTCAAGGCCTTTGTAGCCGCAGTTCGCGTCGCGGGTTTGGCGCCTGCGACGGCGGAGCATTGGCAGCACGTCAAGCGGTACCTGCAGCTTCATGACCGTGTCCGCTCGTTTGCGGCCAGGTGGAACCAGTTCGCGCAGACCTTGTCCATTCCGGTTGTCGAGGCAGGCGTGCAGGCGCTGCGGCATATCGAGCTGGTCACATCGAACGCTCGCAAGGCTCACCTGCTAGCCACAAATCACGACGCCCACCTTCCGGTCCTCGCGGAGCGGGTGTTCGCCCAGCCAGCTCTGGCGCAGGTGCGTGGTACCTCCGGCGACCTGAAGCAGGTTCGAGAGCACCTGCGCAGCCATCTCACCCGCGCAGACTTGGCGGAGGCTGCGGTGATGCAGTCGACGCTGCAAGAAAAGCTGGCTGGAACCGCTGGTCCAGTGTCGGCGCAGCTCCGTCAGTTGGCGGCCACCCTGGGAGACCGTTCCCAGAACACCGAGACTGTCGTGGCCCTGTACGCCGGCCTGGTCGCAGAAGTGCGGCGCATAGAAGCTCTTGGGCACGAGATTGGCACGGTCACTGCCCTGGCCGAACGAGTGGAGAGGGCAGGCGCTCCAGTCTGGGCGGCTCGCTTGCGCTCGGACGTCGTCGCCGCTGCAGGCGAGGACCATGCTGTTCCGGTCACTTGGCGTGATGCGTGGAACTGGGCCCGGCTGAAGACCCACCTGTCGCAAATCGAGGCTCGGGACGAACTCCTCACGATGGCCGCCCGGCGGAGTGACCTGGAAGCCGGTCTTGCGCGCCTGTACATCAGCATGGTGTCAAAGTCGGCCTGGAGGTCGACAAAGCTGGCTGCCTCTCCGAAGGTGCTTTCGGCCCTTGAGAGCTATCGCACGGCCATCCACAAGATTGGCAAAGGCACCGGCCCGAACGCGACGCGCCATCGCCGTGATGCCCAGCGGGCCATGCAGAACGCTCAGGGCGCAGTGCCCTGCTGGGTCATGAGTCACTCGAAGGTCTCGGAGACCCTCCCGCCGATTCCGGGAAGCTTTGACCTGGTCGTGGTCGACGAGGCCAGCCAGTCTGACCTTTGGGCGCTTCCCGCGATACTGCGTGGCGCCAAGATTCTCGTCGTCGGCGATGACAAGCAGGTCTCCCCGGAAGGCGGCTTCATCTCTTCGGTGCGCGTTCAGGAGCTGAAGGACCGGTTCCTTTCGGACCAGTACCACGCCGACATGCTTACGCCGGAGAAGTCTCTTTACGACATCGCATCGACAGTGTTCGCCGCCCAGAAGGTGATGCTGCGCGAGCACTTCCGTTGCGTGCCGGCCATCATCGCGTACAGCAACCGCTTCTACAACGGAGCGATGCAGCCGCTGCGCATCCCTCGAGAGTCCGAGCGCATCGACCCGCCGCTAGTGGACATCTTCGTGCCCTCCGGCAATCGCAATCACCGCGATGTGAACGTGCCCGAGGCGCAGGCCATCCTCGCGGAGATTCAGGCCATCCTCGCAGACAAACGCTTCGCCGGCCGCAGCATCGGCGTGGTTTCGCTCCTGGGCGCCGAGCAGGCTAAGCACATCGACACCCTCGTGCGCTCGAACTGCGATGGAGCGGAGCTGATTCGGCGGCACTTCAAGTGCGGCGACGCACGCGTTTTCCAGGGTAGCGAGCGGGACATCATGTTCCTGTCCATGGTCGTCGACCCCCGCAAGGCGACTGCCCTGTCCGGCAACATGTTCGAGCAGCGCTTCAACGTTGCTGCGAGCCGGGCGCGAGACCGCATGTACTTGGTTCGCTCCGTTGAACTGAAGGACCTTTCTCAGGCCGACCTGCGCGCCAGCCTCATCGGCCACTTCACCAAGCCCTTGGACGGCAGCGTCGACGAGGCCAAGAGCCTGGTGGACCTATGTGACTCCGGGTTCGAGCGCGACGTGTACTCGGAGCTGTTCAAGCGCGGCTACCGGGTCACCCCTCAGGTGAAGGCCGGCTCGTTCTTCATCGACATGGTCGTCGAAGGCGCGAACGACACGCGGCTCGCCATTGAACTGGACGGCGACGAATTCCATGGGCCTGACCGGTGGCAGGCAGACATGAATCGCCAGCGCGTTCTGGAACGGGCGGGCTGGACCTTCTGGCGCTGCTTCGCTTCCACTTGGTCGCTCCACCGGGAGGAGGTCCTTCAGGAGCTCCTCGACCGACTGACTGCTATGGGCATAGAGCCCCTTGGAGCGCTGGAGAAGGTGCCGTCGCTTGTTGAATCTCGCATCTGGCAGCCTCCTATCAAGACGACGGAACCACAGGAAGGCGTCGCGGAGGTGCTCGAGCAAGCAATTGCGCAGGCGAACGCGACTGGGACGACGGCAAGTCGGTCGTGGCCAGCAGCCTGAAGGACAAGCGTGCCGGCGCAGCGCTAGGCGTGGTCTCGGTCGCTATACAGTTGACGAAAGTTGACAACCGAACTACAATGGCCGGCTACCGGGGGAGCAAATGACGACGCTGAATGTTGATGCCATCAAGACCGCGATGGCCGACAAGGGCATGTCCGCCGCTGACCTCGCCAAGTTGATGGACGTTTCCCGAGAGGGAGTCTCAAAGTGGCTCAGCGGTGAGTCGATGCCTCGGCCCGCCAAGATGCTGAAGCTGTGCCTTGCGTTGGGGCTGTCCCGCGCGGCCGCTATGGGTCTGCCGGACCGCAGTGCGATGCAGCCGCAGGTCGCCTTTCGCATGTCACGCGCCAAGCAGGCACAGGACCACCACCTGGACCGGGCCCGGCACATGGGCAAGCTGCTTGAAGAGCTCGTGCCGCACCTTCCTTTTGACAAGTTTGAGGCGCCGCCGGCGCTGAAAAATCCGACGAGCGACTACTCGTATCTGCAGGAACTGGCGCAGGCCCTCCGCAAGGAAATGGGAGTTTCCGCCACGGGAGTCATCAACCTGCAGACGCTTGCGCGCTTGTTCGTCAAGCTCCAGGCAGTCATCGTGCCTGTGCTCTGGGGTCACCGTAAGAATCACGAAAACGCGATTCATATCTACTCCCCTGGGACAGCCACCACCTGGGTGTATCTGAACCTGGACACGCGGCTTGCAGACCTGAAGTTCTGGCTGGCTCACGAGCTGGGCCACACCTACACGTTCACGACATTGCAGGGCGACGCTGGCGAAGACTTTGCCGATGGGTTCGCGGGTGCGTTGCTGTTTCCGGAGTCCCTGGCCAGCAGCTTGTACGCACAGCTCGCTGGGGTTCGGCTCATGCGCAGTAGGATTGCTCACCTGAAGAGCGTCGCAGACTCGCTGGAAATTTCCATGGTCTGCGTTGCCAAGCAGCTTGACAAGTACGCGGAGCATCGAGGCTTGCGCAAGTTGATTGATGAAGACCGCGCGCTGTACCAGGCTGTGGAGATGAGCAAGCCGGTGCTGGCCTCTAAAGCGCTGCTGGGCGAAGGTGAAATCGACCTCGAAGCGCTCGTGCGCATCAGCGAATCCGTTTTCCATACACCCCTGTACGCCGCCTTGCGTTCGTATCTCCTGGAGACGAAGGCCTCCGCTGGATACGTGCAAGGCATTCTTGACTGCTCGCTCGTTGACGCCAAGCAAATCGTCAGCGAGCTGGCATGACAGCGCAGTTCCTGCTCGTCGATACCTGCGCGTACCTGCGCTTGGCCTCGCACGTGCACCCGAACTTCTGGGGTGGACACCCGCAGTACGAACTGCGGTCAATCGCGGAGACCGACCCTGAGTTCTCGGGCAAGCGTCTGCGCAGCAAGAAGGTGTGGCCCAACCGCGACCCACATCCAGCACTGCGGAAGAAGTGGCAACTGAAGGTCACACGGCCCCAGCTCAACGAAATCATCGCGTCGGAGCCTCAAGTCTTGGAGTTCGCCGAGGCAGCGCTCGAGGAACAAATCGCGCACCGGCGCAAGTTCGACGGCGCTGGAGAGGCGATTGAGTTCCTGTCTCCCACTGACCTGCGCCTGCTATCGACGGCGTACTACTTCGGACATGGCGTGTTGACCGACGACTATGCTTTGAAGCTGGCCGCACGGGAGTTCGACCTGGCCGTGGTGACATCGCTGCAGATGCTGAAGTACTTCTTCGACCTCAAGTTCGTTGATTCAGCCAAGGTCGACAACATCATGCAGCAATGGCACGCGGGCGACGACCTCCCCCACCTTGGCTGGGTTTCGGAGTTCAAGGACTTCTTCAAGCGCGCAGCCCCGAAGCTGCTAGCAGCCGCAGCGAAGTAGCACCGGCCTGTCCGGACTGGCGGCGCTAGCCTCCTTCGCGTACTGCCTTGGCCAGGGCAAGGTCTATCGCAGACATGTGCACACCCGGGTCGGCGTTGAGGAGAACGACGCAGTGCCGCTCGCATGCAGCGACACGCGTATCGAGCTTTCGCACGTGATGCGGCACCTCGCCGGCCGCCAGGAGCATGCGTGTCCACCACGAGTTCCAGTCATCCCATTCAGCACGATGGAACTTGGTCAGCAATGCGAGCGCCTGCAAATGTTCTGCCGCATGAAGCTTCACAACCCTCTGCGATGCACCTCCATGAGGGGCAGCAATGAGCAGGTCTAGGAAGCCCATTCCTAATGCCTTCCCCACCGCGTTGCGCGTAATGCGGTCGAATAGGTTAACCACCAAGTGGAGGCAGGCGCCTTCATGCACTCCGGTTAGCACTAGGAGGGGCAGTTCACTATCCAGGAAGGCATGCCGCCACTCACAGTCGGCTGAGGGGACCGCCGCGTCCGCAGGGATGAGCACGAGCGCCGCGTCATATGCTCCCGCACTCTCGGTCGCGAAATGAAGAGCCCTTCTGTTGAGAGGCGCCATGCGGCCAAGGGTGCCAGCAGCTACGGCGAGGAAGAAGTCCGGACGCGATGAGGGGCAGCGGTGTGTCATAAGCAATCTCCGACCGCGTCTACGCACCGCCTTTTAGCCAAGCGTCACCACCCGTCCCCTGCGCGGCACCCAAGGTTGTAAAGTGCTTGGATGAGCACGCGAGACCGAAAGGCCGCACAGCCCCCACACCTTCCGCTTTCCTCACCAGAGGACGTCGGTGCCATCGCCGTCGACACGAACGTGTACAAGGAGTACGGCTTCCGGGTGAGAAGCCAACCCTTGGTCGAACTCGCCCAGGTCAAAGAGCTGGGAATCAAGTGGCTGGTGCCGGAGTTCTGGGAACTGGAGCTGCAGCGCCATATGGCGGAGAACGCCGACAGGGTGAACACCCTGCGTCGCGACCTCGCCAAGGCACGCGACTGGGCGGACAAGTCACAGCTCGAACACGCGGAGAAGCTGTCGCAGGCGCTAGCCGCCGAGTCCGGCGCAGCGGTAGCTGCAAGGCTTCTCAAGGAGCATTTCAGCAGCGGTAAGTCTGAACGGCTGAAAACGGCGTGGAGCGCCGGCCCTGAAGTCTTGGGGAACTACTTTGCCAGCCGCGACCCGTTCGAGCCATCCGGCTCGAAGAAGAGTGAATTTCCGGACGCGTTCGCGCTCGCCACCCTGGAAGCCTGGGCCCGGAAGAACAACACCAAGGTGCTCGTGGTCACCAGAGATGCGGGGTGTCTGCGAGCGTGCGCGGCGTCGGACGCACTTGTTGTTTCAGACAGCCTGACCGAGGCGCTGGGAGCGCTGCGCCGGGCAGACGAAGGTCGAAAGGCAGTCATAGAGCAGTACGAGCAGTTGCTCTCCCGCGAGCTGCGCAATGAGGTGTCGGAACTGCGGCGGAGCATTGACGCCATCATCGAAAAGCGCCTGCCTGACCTGGAACTCGAAATCGACTTCGAGGAAGACCGCGGCCTGGACTGCGACCATGAAGTGACAGACGTGAAGGTAGAGCGAATCACCCCCGTTGGCTACACCGACGGCAGTTTGGAGCTCCGCGTCTTCACTGCCACGGTCGGCGAACTGAGCTTCGTCTGCGAGTTTCAGGTTCGCGTTGAGGCCAAGGCACGATTCGCTCGGGCATACCGTGGAAGCCGCACCAGCAGCCACCTGTACAACGCTCCAGAGGAAACCGCCGACGGCACCGTCGACCTGGAGGCCATCATCACCCTGCAGCCAGCCGGAGCTCTGTCGGCGCAGACGCTTCCGCAGGCGAACGTTCGCCGGGTGGAGCTCGATGTACGTGAAGCCAACATCGACTTCGGCTCCGTGGATGCCTGGGAGCCGGGCTACGAGGAGTGACTGATGCCTCCCGGCACAGGCGCTCAGATGTAGAACTTGAACGGCAGTCGCTTGCTGCCGTCCACCGGGGCGGCCACCAACACGTCCCCAATGGCGTCCGCAAAGCGAATCGTCACCGGGCTCCGGTCATTGAACAGGCAGGTGTTGAAGTTGATTTTTGTGAGCGCCATCACGTCCGCCATGACCGTGGAGATGTCATGTTCGCCCCGCCTGATGCTCACAAACAGTGGGTTTGGGGTGTCCGGACCCATGTAGGTGTCCAGCCTCGGCACATAGCCGGTCGTCCAGAGATACCCCGACCTTGGCCCCGTATACATCACCGTGCCGCGCACGACAGGGTAGCCGCCGTTGCGGAACAACTTGAGCTCGTCATACGCGTCGGAAATCTGAACGCCTACCAGGTTCGTGCCTGTGCCGGCGACCGCCGCCTGGAAGCCGGCCCACTCCTCGTCGCTGAACGCCGCCTTTGCATGCACGAAGAGCTCTTTGGGCGCTGCACCATGCCGGGCGCGGTACTCCTCGGCGACCATGCGCACGAGATTGCCGGCTGCGGCCTCATCCAAGTGGAACTGCTTGGTGTCTGGGTTGTACCAAGGCCCAAGAGCGCCTCTGAACACGACGCCCTCTCCGTCAGATAGGAACATCTGCGCAGCACAGACTGAGAAGCGCGGCCGCCCGGCATCCTCAGTGCGTTTGTAGACTAGGCCAACGTAGCAGACTCCAGGACGCATCCGGGCAATCTGCCACGGCCGGCCGCCCGCCTTGTAGTACGCGCCGGCTCCTAGCTTCCACGCGATGGTTGCAGGGTCCTCCACGCGCCGGCGCGGCTGTCCGTTGCTTTTCAGGAAGTCGTTTGGGGTCAACGTGCTCTCGCGAACGAGCTGCGTCACGACCTGGGAGTCCAGCAGCCGCGCCTTCAACTGCCGTCGAAAGTTGCGCTCGTACTTGTAGACCTCGGCGTCCTCCTCGTCGAACCCGAAGAGGTTCGGCTGCGTCGTCATCTTGTCCGCAGCTTTCTTGGTCAGCTTGACCTCACCTTCGACCCTATCTGCTTTACCCACCTTCGACTGCGGGCGACCGAGTGTGTAGACGAAATCGGGCAAGACGACGAACCAGAAGGACGGCGGGTCCTCATCGCGCGCACGGTGCGTCTCAAGCCGCGAGACGAAGATGTCTACTGCGCGCTTGATGGCCTCATGCCGGTTCCCGATGCGCAGGGCTTCGTGCAGCTCCTGCTCACTGATGTCGTCAATGACTCTCGCCGGCCGCTTCGGCCAAGCCGAAAAGAACGCCTCGCTCATGCCCGGGAACGGCACATGGTGCGGTTCCACGGGCTTTGAGCCGCGCCGCGGCGGCGGAACGTCGATGAACGTGGAGACTGATTCGGACCAGCGGCAGAAGCGCTCCAAACCGTCCTTGGTCCCGATGTACCCGTAGCGGATTTGGCGCGGCGTGAGTTCCGCGTCCACTGGGCCATAGAGATATAGCCCGTCCCGGGTGTATTCCAACTCCTGCCCGAAACGGAACTGCAGGCCCGGCTCGGGTACGTAGTCGACCGTGAGATTCATTCCACGAGCCCTTCACTTTCGCCCTCGTCGTCCCAGCGGTCCTCGTCGCCGGCGACGTCTTGGTCGTCGGACTCGTTGTCGGACTCGCTCTCCTCTTGCGCATCGAACCCGCTGGCCACGCGCACGGGTGCCGAGAACTGCATCGGTGGTACGGAGAACACGAGGTACTGCCCCTCGCCGACAGCCAGGCCGAGTTCTGCCTTTCCGCCCGTGAACCACCATAAATACGCGCAAAGCATGTCGCGCCACTTGGCGTTCCGCCAGGACTTGGTCACTTTGCGCCGGAGGGAGTGTGCTTGCGCCTTGTCCTCCACCGGGTCCATGCCGTTCGGCGTGAACACAACGCGCGGGCGCAGGCGGAGGTGTTCGACCGGCCACGTCCGCATCTGCGCCTGCATGCCCAGGTGCCAGTGAATGCCCTTGGACTGGCCAACAATCTGGCGAGACCCCCTGCGGTACCCCCAGTCGAACGAGACCCTGGTAAGTGGAACCGTCTTGATGTCACCCCACCAGCTCACCCGCCCGTTGGCACCGGCGTCACCACGAAGGCTCATAGCCTGACACGCCGCGTCGAAAGCCTGGCTGGCCAAGTCCGTGATGGCGCGCTTCGCCTCGTCTGGTCTCACACCTAGCTCGGGCCAACCTGAGGACATGAACTCGCTGGTCTCGATGCCAGGCGGTTCGATGCTGTAGGTAACCGGTGCATCAGCGCCCCTCAGGTGTGGAGCGCTGAAGCCGAGGACACCGCTTCTGAATGGGACTATCGGCCACTTGTGAGCTGCCCTGTTCTGGAAGTCGTCTAGCGGGATTCCGCCGGGCGTGTCGAAAAAGCGGATGTACTTGGGGCTGCTGCGTAGCTTCAGCCAGTTGGCCATCAGCGGCTCAGTTTTGGGAACAAGGCGTGTCGAGCCACGCGCATGCTCCTCTAGCCAGGTCTGGGCAGGAACCGCGTCGCCAGTCGTTGGCACCCGCAGTTCCGACAGCAGTTCGGCAAGCTCCCCTAAGCCGCCCGCCCAACTCCTTGTGAAGTCGATGTACTGGAAGTTGGCGATGCGGAAGGTGGGCTCGTATGGCTCCAGTCGCAGCGGGATGATGAACTGGGCGTCCCCTAATTGCTTGGCGAGGAGCGTGGCCATCTCAATCTCGGCCCGTACGCCGGGCTTCTCAAGTCCCGACGGCGTGCAGACCAGCAGCATCTTCACTGCCCTGGTGCGCAGCGCTTGCTCGAGCTCACGCGACCAATCCGCGCCACCTCGCAAGCGGAAGATGTCCGCCCAAACCTCGTAGCCCAGGCCGGAGAGTTTGGCGCCCAGCCAGCTGACGAAGCGGTTGTCCTCCGGCGTGGCGTGTGAAATGAAAATGCAGTCGCGGGTCGGCTGTGACATGCCGGCCTCGCTTACTTGCCCGCCCCAGCCGCTTCGAGCTGAGCGAGTCTGGCCGCAACTTCCCTCTTCCCCAGGTTGCGCAGCGACGCAATCGCTTCGAGCTGAGCTTGGCGGGGGCGCGTTTGCCCGCTCTCCCATTTGTAGATAGACAGCGGGCTCACTCCGAGGAGTTTGGCGTAGTTGGCAGCTGAGAGGCCTGCCTTCGTGCGTTGCGCTGCAAAGCGGGTCGCACTGAAACGTAATTTGCGACCGGCTGCCACATCTCGCGCAGGCCCGGGTTGGTCACCCACCCGAGAGCTCTTGGGCTCACGCCCAATTTGCCGTTCGAGCTGCTGGATTCGCTTTTTCAAAGCCGCAATATCTCGACGATAGCTGGCCGCCGCCTTCTTGAGCGAATCGACCTCACCGCGCAGGACCTTACGCGAGATGCGTGCGATTTCTGATTTCAGTGCTGACGCAATGTCTGGCATGTGTCCTCTTTGGCCGACCTTCGATACTCGCGAAGCACTCCGATAAGCGCCGTGATGTTGACGCTCGCAAGACAATCCACTTCAGCGGAGTGTGTCGTTCGTTCCGGTTTGTTCAACAAGAATGGACTTCAAAGAATCCATTTTTTGGCTATAGCTCCGCCACGTGTGCGGCGAAAGCAAGCTCCGCCAAGTTGCGGGAAGCACACAACGCAAGCTGGCCTTCTATAGCGAGCCCAAGTATAATTACATGCAACGACGCGACTTCCAAAGTGAAGAGCGTAATCGACGCCGGAAAGGCGAATCGAATGTCGAGAGCAAGTTTCGACGCCTAGAACGAGCCTGAAAAAGGCCACTAACCCCCCTTCGAACGTCACGGCCTGCTAAGGCGGGTCACGTTCGTCCACACCAAACTTGGTAAGTCGGCGCGAATCGCGATGCGAAGAGCGCTGCGGACCGGCCTGCGCGCGTCCGGCTAACTTGCCCGGCAAGAACTAAAAGAAGGAATACGACAATGAAAACGAAGAAGCCCGCCCTGAACGCCAACGAAGTGATGCAACCTTGGAGCGGACGCCTGAATGAACGTGAGGCAACTCGTCCGGGCGGATTGCTGATGGCGGCGTTGCTGGGATGCGCGGAGGAGCGACAACACACTCAGGACCAGGTCGCGGGCTTTCTGGGCGTGCACTACAGCTACATGAATCAACTGCGCAACGGGCTGCGCAAAATCAGCTCTGTAAGCCGTGACTTCTCACAAGCTTGCGCCCGGTACTTGGGCATCCCTCGCCTGCAGGTGCTCATGATGGCAGGCCAAATTACTGCCGAAGACGTTCACCCACCCGGCGGCGCGTACCGCAGCGACCTCGAACTAGCCATGCAGTTCATCTGCGAAGACCTGCAATGGCGGCATCTCATCACCCCTGAATTGAAGAATGCCGCGAGCGACAGTCAATTCGCTGTGGTGCGGCTGTACGAGGCTGCAACGGGTAAGGTCCTGCTGCCACAACGGCTCGATGCAGCCGCCTTCGTCCAGAGCGCCATGAACCAGACGAGCGGGTCGTTCCACCAAGTGGCCGTGAGCCACTAGGGCTTAGTCCTCTGACGGTTCGGACTTGGGGATGCGCCCGAACCGGTCGAAGATTGCGACGCGCTGTTCTTCGCTCAAGACGAAGGCTAAAGGGCTGGCTTGGCGTAGCTGCTGACCCCTGTCGCTCTCTTCGACAGCCAAGTTCCAGAGGCGCTGTTCAATGATGCGGCGCCACTCCTCCCACAGTGGCTGGCAGTTCCTTAGCCTCCCATCGCGCCAGAACCTCAAGCGGTCGGCCGGCCTGCTCGGGACGCTCCTGGAGGACACGAACTGCCTCTTCATGTAGGGCCAAGCTCCGGAGGTCTTGGCGCTTATGCAAGTCCATTGGGTCCACTGAAGCTCCTTCCAGGTTCGCCTAGAGTGCCCCCGGCCTGTCGGGAGTATCCGGGACGGCCCACACCACAAGACCGCCTCGCCAAGTGCTCGCCGTCAACGGACAGCCGGCCCTTGTACTGTACATTCATACAGGTGCTGGTTAAGGTCTTCTTGGGGTACGAAGCCGGGGTCGCCAACCCCACGGCTACGTTTCGCGCGCCCGTGTATGGGTAGCTCGTTTCCGAGCGGGTCAAAGGTGTTCAGTACCTTGAGCTTTGGCCGTTCGACTTCCCGCTGAACACCAGAGCATCTACACAGCTGCAGCCTCTGCATTGCCTGTGGAAGCCCCAGGTCAGCGTCTTCCTGGTCACGCAGTTCGCCATCTCAGGCATGGAGCGCTTGCCCGCCGGCAGCCGGTGGCGCTGGGTTGCCCAACGCTGGTTGTGTGAGCCCATGACGTTGAGCAGCATCCTGAACGAGCTAACACACCGCGGAGCTGCTGAAGCCGAAGGAGATTGGCGCCTCGCCGGCCAGCCGGCGACGAACTACGTAGCTTCCTACGTAATTATAATTTTCAGAATAATTTTGTCCAACGCTACTCAATCAGCGCGACGGCGAGCACAGCCGCCAAGAAGCAGCCCGACTTAACGACCGCACAGCTGACGACAAGCAGGTTGGCAGCCCGGCCCTCGTCTTGAAGCAGCTGGAGCAGCGAGAGAGGCAGGCGAAGACGGCGCATGTAGAGTTGATACTCCGTCCGCATCGAGGTGACAAGTCGCAGCGGTCTCCACGCCTCAGACTCACACACCTAGAGAGACGTTGTTCAGGAACTCGCCTTGCGAGGGGCAGAAGCGAGCGGAGTGCTGCAATCACCCAGCTTGACGTAGACGGCGTCCCCCACAGCAACCCTCTCGTTGGCACGCAGTGGCACGGCACGGCGCTGCGAGCGTGACATCTGCCGGTACTTGACTATCGCGAACCTGGTGGTGGCCAGCTGCTCTGGAGTGGCTTCGCGCACGCAAGTGTAGAAGCGCGGCCGGTCCATCTCAGCCGCGGTTTGCACGGCAATTACCTGGGCCTCCCGCCAGCCTTCGCTCCAGGCGTACTCGCCTTTGTCGCTGCCGACGCTCGCGCAGCCGCTCAAGGCAAGTGAGATGGCGCCGAAATAGAGAGGAATCCGAACAGCTTTCACGATGATGCTCCATTGGATTCAGTGACGGTCAGTGTTTGTGGCCAGCATGGTCGTGCGCGCCAGGGCGCTCGTGCCCGCCGGCGGGCTCGACTTCGGCGAAGTGGTGTTCTTCGTCAGTCTGGTGGCACGGCTCAAGCTCACATTGCACGGTGATGTGCGTGATGGCGAACTGGTCGGCCAAGCGCCGGCGAACCTCCGGCAGGATGCTGGTCTCTGCGTTGACGGCGGACTCATTCACCACGTGTACCGTCAGACTCACCTTTCCGCTGGTCAGCGCCCAGACGTGCAGGTCATGAATGCTGGTCACCCCGGGAACTGTGAGCAGCGCTTCTCGGACCTTGGCCAGGTCAATACCTTCCGGAACGCCCTCGAGGAGGATGTTCACGCTGGCGCGCAACAAAGACCACGTTCGGGGGAGGACCCACAGGGCGATGAGCACCGCCACCGCCGAATCAACCCAGTACCAGCCCGTGAACTTTATGACCAAAGCACCAATGACCACGCCCAGAGAGCCCAGCATGTCGCTCCAAGCCTCCAGGTAGGCGCCCTTCATGTTCAGGTTCGCATCCTTGCCTCCGGTCAGCATCCGCATGCTCACCAGGTTGACGGCCATCCCAATCAGCGCGACGACCAGCATCCCTGTCGACTCGACCTCCGGCGGGGACTTCAGGCGCAGATAGGCCTCGAAGCCGATGTAGACGGCGACGCCGAACAGGAGCATGGCGTTGAAGGCCGCAGCCAGGATTTCGAAGCGGTGGTACCCGAAGGTGCGCTTCGCGTCCGCCGCCCTTTTCCCCATCCGGACTGCCACAAGCGCAATGGCTAGAGCTGCCGTGTCGGTGAACATGTGGGCGGCGTCTGAGATGAGCGCGAGACTCTGTGTCAGCACGCCGGCTACCAGCTCCACGAGCAGGAACGTTGTGGTCAAGCCGAGCGCAATCATCAGAGAGCGCTCGTTTGCGCCTGCAGTGTGGCTGTGACCGTGGCTGTGGCCGGAGTTCATTGGCGTTGCCCGCTTACTTCTTGGCCTTGGCCACTTCTTCTTGGACCAGCGCAGTCAGCTGCTCGGCGCCGAAGCTTGGCAGGGCGCGGCCGTTTACAAAGAACGTCGGTGTCTTGGTGACTTCCAAGGCGGTGAGGTCCTCCACGTCCTGCTTCAAGACAGCCTCCATCGCCGGCGCTCTGGCGTCGGCCAGTGCCCTACGGATGTCGAGCCCAGCCTGTTCAGCGGCCTTGTATGCGATTTCCACATTCGGGTTGGCGTGGTCCGCCCACATGGGTTGAGCGGCCAGCACCATCTCTAGCACTGGCCAGTACTTACCTTGCAGCTTGGAGGCCTCAAGCAGTTTCACAACTTGCTCTGAGCCATCGTGGAACGGCGCGTACCGAATCACGAGCCGCACTTCGTTTGGATACTGCTTCAGCAGATTCTTGACGATGGGGTAGAAGGCACGGCACGTCTCGCACGCTGGGTCGAAGAACTCGACGACGGTCACCGGGGCGTTTTGGGGACCAAGGACCGGAGAGTGCATGCGCACCAACCGGGTAGCCTGTTCGGCGACCTTCTTCTCCTGGGATTCCTGCACGCTGCGCTGGTAGACGAAGACGCCGACGATGAACGCGGCCAGCGCAGCCGCAGCCAGGATTGCGACGGTCAGCTTTTTTGAGGTCATTTCGATGTTCTTTGGCGGTAGGCCAGAAGCAAGCCCGTGATGAGAACAAAGGCGGCCAGGGAGAGCCACGGAATCTGGACTCCGTTGAGGATTTCCAGCTTCTGGTCAGAGCAGGAAACGCCTGCACCACACGGAACCCACGCCTTCGGAACAACGCCGGCCACCAACAACGTGTGATAGCCGGCCAGCGCCAATCCACCGAAAGCCAACGGCAAGGCGTACACCACCCCCCCGCGGTCGTCGCTGTAGCTGGCAACGCCAAGGATGACGGCGAGTGGAAACATGGCGATGCGCTGGTACCAGCAGAGCACACATGGCGTCATTCCCATGACTTCGCCGATGAACAAAGCGCCGGCGGTCGCCACCACCGACACCAGCCAAGCGAGCACAAGGAGAATCCAAGCGCGGTTCATGACTCAGTTGCGGTGGCGACGGAGTGCTGGGCGTGCCCGGCTCTCATTTCCGGTCTTCAAGCATGCACACGGGCAGGCTCACTTGAGCGTGAACCGTGCCGTCCCAAGCGACTTGCCGTCCCTGCTCACAACCGCGACCACCTTGGTGCCGCCGGTGACCTTGAAGCTGCCCTTTGCCTCCAGCTTGTCGTTGCCAGCAGGAGCGAGGTTCACCTCCTGCTTTTCGCTGCCGGTCAGGAGGGTGACCTTCGCGCTGGCCTTGGAGTGGTCCATCTTCTTGCCGTGGTCACTCAGGTACAGCTGGAGGACGTCGGGCTTGGCGACGAGCTCGTAGTCGACTTCCTTGCCGTGGCTGACGATGCCGCCGTTCATCGGCTTGTGGTCATCCTTTTGCGCCATCGCGGCGCCGCCGCACAGGGCCAGGGCGACGGTGAAGAGAGCTGCGGACTTTCTCATGAATTGCTCCTTTAGAGGTTGAGAAGGGTTGCGGTCAAAGAGCCTCGGCATCCTTGTTCTCCATCAGGCGCTGAGCGTCCTCACGGCCGAACAGCCAGAACATGACCGGCGTCAGGAAGGTGTCGAGAAGGGTGGAACTGATAAGGCCGGAGAAAATGACCACGGCCACCGGGTGCAGAACTTCAGTGCCCGGCTGCTCCGCCTCAAAGAGGAGCGGCGCCAGGGCAAAGGCAGTGACGAGAGCGGTCATCAGCACGGGCGCCAACCGCTCCAGAGAGCCTCGAACAATCATCTTGTGGTCGAAGTTCTCTCCCTCGAACCGCATCAGGTTGATGTAATGGCTGACTTTCAGGATGCCATTGCGCACAGAGATGCCGGCCAGCGTGATGAAGCCAACCAGTGCGGCGACGGAAAGCGGCTGCCCGGAAAGCCACAAGCCCACCACCGCGCCAACCAGAGCGAGGGGGATGTTCGCCATGATGAGAAGCGACAGCTTCGTGGACTGGTAGCGGGTGTAGAGCACCACGAACATCAAGGTCAGAGACACCAATGACAGCAAGCCGACCAAGCGGGAAGCCTGCTCCTGCGCCTCGAACTGGCCGCCCAGGGTGATGAAGTAGCCCTCGGGCAGCTTGGTCTGGGCGACGACCTGGCGCATGTCTGCCACGATGTCGGACAAGGCGCGACCCTGCGCGTTCGCCGAAAGCACGATGCGGCGCTTGCCATCATCACGGCTGATTTGGTTCGGGCCGTCGCTCTCCTCGATGGTGGCAATCTTCGACAGAGGTATGCGGCCGTTGGGCGTCTCGATGAGGATTTGGCCCAGCCCGTGCGCCGAGCGCGCGGCCTCCGGCAGCTTCACCACGAGCGCGAACCGCCGCCCGCCCTCAACGATTTGGGTGACCCTTTCGCCCTCAACCAGGTTGCCCAGCGTGCGCAGCACTTGAGGCGCCGGCACCCCGTACTGCGCCGCGGCGGCGTAGTCCAGGGTCACCTTGATTTGAGGCGCCAGTACCTGCTTCTCGATTTCGAGGTCAGCCACGCCGGGCACAGCCGCGAGCTTGCCGCGCAGCGCGTCAGCCTGCGCCCGCAGGACGTCAAGGTCCTCGCCGAAAATCTTGATGGCGATTTGGGAGCGGACCCCTGAAAGCATGTGGTCGATTCGGTGCGAGATAGGCTGGCCGATTGAAATGGCCGCCGGCATGTTGACCAGCCGCGAACGGATGTCGGCGCTGATTTCTCCGATTGAGCGCTCGAGCTCGTGAGTCGGTTTCAGGCCCACATCCAGTTCGCTCACATGCACTCCCTCTGCGTGTTCGTCCAACTCCGCGCGCCCACTGCGCCGGCCCACGTGCGTCACCTCGGGAACCTGCTTGATGAGAACCTCCGCCTGGCGAGCCAACGCTGCTGTCTCCGAAAGCGTCACCCCGGGGTTCAGTCGCATGCCGACGAGCAGGGTTCCTTCGTTGAAGGGAGGAAGGAACGTCTTTGCGAAGAAGGGGACTGCGACCATGGCCAGCACGACGGCGGCTGCGCCTGCCACCAGCGGCGGCTTCGGGCGGTTCAGCACCTTCTGCAGAGTCGTGGCGTAGCGTGCCTTCAGCCAGGCCAACAACTTCGTGTCGCCGTGCTCGAGCGACTTCATCTTCGGCAGCAGGTAGTACGAAAGCACCGGCGTCACCGTTACCGACACCACCAGGCTGGCCAGGGTCGAGACAATGAAGGCGATACCGAGCGGAACGAAGAGGCGCCCCTCCATCCCAGGCAGCGCAAACAGCGGCACAAAGACCAGCACGATGATGACCGTCGCGTACAGGATGGCCGACCTGACTTCCATCGTTGCCTTGGCGACTAGCTCCACCGGGTTCAACCGATGGTCCGGGTGCTTGGAGCGGTCCTCCTTGAGTCGGCGCAACACGTTCTCGACTCCAACGACCGCGTCGTCCACCAGGCCGCCGATGGCGATGGCAAGCCCGCCCAGCGTCATCGTATTGATGGACAGCCCAAAGTACTTGAATACCAGAGCTGTCATCAAGATGGAGACCGGGATGGCCGTCAACGCGATGATGGTCGGGCGCAGCGTTCCCAAGAAGAAGAACAGGATGGCCGCGACGAACACGGACGCTCCAATCAGCTTCATCTGCAAGTTGCTGATGGAAGCCTCGATGAAGCTGGCTTGCCGGAAGGTGACCCGTGGCGCTTCCATTCCGCGCGGCAGAGACGCCTTCATCCCTGCGAGCGCTTCCTCGACCGCCACGGTGAGTCCGACGGTGTCGGCCGTCGGCTGCTTCTGGATACCCAAGATGATTGCCGGCTTGCCTTCGAAGCCGGCATCGCCGCGCTTGATGGCGGGCGCGAACGCCACGTCCGCAATCTGGCGCAGCAAGATAGGCTGTCCAGTCTTCGTCGCAGTCAGCGCCAGGTTGCGAAGGTCGTCGAGGCGCGAAGTCCTGCCAAGGTGTCGAATCAGAAACTCGCGCCCACTGAGCTCCAGGAAGCCGCCCGAGGTGTTCGATGCGAAGCCCTTGAGCGCAGCCTCGAGCTGTTCGTGGGTGATGCCCAGCTCCGCCATGCGGGTGGTGTTCGGCTGCACCTGGAATTGACGCACCTCTCCGCCGATGGGAATGACCTGGGCAACCCCTGGGATGGCCATCAGTCGGGGGCGAAGAGTCCAGTCCGCGTACTCACGCACGTCCATCAGGGACACCTTGGCGGTGTCCACTGGGATGGCGATTTGCATGATTTCGCCCATGATGGAGCTGATGGGCCCCATCCGTGGAACGACGCCTTCAGGCATGCCTTCCTCCATTGAGGAAAGTCGCTCAGACACCATCTGGCGGGCCCGGAAGATTTCCGTGTCCCAGCCGAACGTGACATAGAGGAACGACAGGCCAGCCGACGAGGTGGAGCGAACGGTCTCGACGCCGGGCAACCCGTTCATCGTCGTCTCGAGCGGGAACGTGATGAGCTGTTCTACCTCCTCCGCGGCCATGCCGCCCGCCTCGGTCATGATGGTCACCGTAGGCTTATTCAGGTCCGGGAAGACATCCACCGGAGTCTGAGCAAGAGTCCACGCGCCGTACGCCATGACGACGACGCTTGCGATGAGTACGAGCAGCCGGTTAGAAAGGCTGCTTGCGAGAAGCCACTTAAACATTCAGCGGCTCCTCATCGCACTTGGTTGATGAGGGTTGCACCCTGCGTGGCGACGCGGTCGCCTACCTTCAAGCCATTCGTGATGGCGACGTTCACCCCGTCGAGTGGCTCCACTGTCACAATGCGCGGCTCGAACTTTTCGGGCGCCGTCTTCACCCAGACGATGTTCTGGTTTGAAGCGTTCCTCATCACGGCGGACGACGGCATCGGGAAACCGCGCACGAAGGCGCGTGTGTGGACAAAGACCTTCACCGGCTGGCCCACAGCGAGGCGGGACAACGCTGCGCCTTGCGCTTTGAAGTTCAAGGGTAAGGCTTGGTCTCGCAGATTGCGGGCCGCTCCGGTGAACCGCAGTTGCACCGTTTCGTTGCCTACCGCCATGGACGCATTCCCGATGTTCGCTGGCAGTTCCGGGTCGAACGTCGTTGCCTCCACCGCTAGCTTCGTGGGGTCCACGATTTCGAAGGCCAGCTCACGAGCGTCCACCACCTGGCCCAAGACCACGTTGGACGAGCCGATGACTCCGCTCAGCGGAGCCACGAGAGCCTCACGGGCCCCAAGCCCGCCGGACACGGCGGACGCGCGGCCGGCCAGGCTGGCGACCTCAGATTCCGCTGCCTCGATTTCCTTGCGAGGGACCGTGTCGCTCAACTCCCGAAGCCTGACGAGGCGCTTCGCGGCCAGAGCTTGCGCTGCACGCAGCTCCGCCAGCTGTGCGGCCTGGTTCGAACGCTCCAGAGGCGCCGCCGAAGCGACAACATACGCCAGGACCTGGCCCTTACGCACGTTTTGACCTAACGCGGGCAGCCCGCCTCCATGCGCCTCGATGCGGCCGGCAATGGTGGACTGCACCTTTCCGCCGGCGTTGGGGTCCATGACGACTCGCCCCGCGAGTTCGACTGTTTTCCCGAGCTCGCCGGCCTTCGCCGGCGTCGTGCGCACGGAAAGCTGGTGCTGTGCCGGCTTCGGGAGGAACACGCTTCCGTCGGGAAGACGCTGAGGACCGTTCCCGCCGGTCGGCGCGGCTTCGTTGCCGTGGCTGTGGCCGTGGTCACCCGCAGCCCAGACCGGGGCAACACCTGCCAGGAGAGCAGCCAGGATGAATGCAGCGGCCTTCATGCTGCACCTCCCGCGGTGCGGCGACCGTTGAACCGGCGAGCAGCAGCAACTGCAAGACCTACGGCGACCAGTGCGGCAGCGCCCCACGCTGCATAACGCATCCATCCTGCGCCATGTTCCTCGGCGTGCTCCTCCTCGTGGATGTCGACTTCGCCAGCGAGGATGTCCGTCTCGCCCTTCACTTCAAGGGTGACGGTCACCGGCGTGACGCCAGGCTTCAGTTCCTCCGCCAGCGTGGCCTCGTATTCGCCAGCAGCGTGCGGCTTCACGTCGACTTTCTTGCCACCGACTTCCAGCTCCAGCTTGGCGCCTTCGACAGGGCTGTTGTCGTTGAACCGGTCCACGTAGATGGCCAACTGCTTGCCGTTCACCACGCCCACGAGTTCGAATGCTTCGGAGACGGCTGAAAAGCGCGGCAACGCAGGACCTGCGGCTGCCGCGGGGGCGTCGTGACTGTGGCCCTCATCTGCGTGCGCAGGCGTCACCAGAACGGCGAGCAACGCGAGGGTGAAAAAGATGTTCTTCATGGTCGTTCTGAGTTATTCGGGCAGCAGGCCCAAGGCTTGGCGGAGCTGCGACACGGCAGCTGCTGCTTCAATTCGGCTTCGGGCGAGCGCGCGCTGGGCCTCGGCGGCCTCCAGTTCGACGCGCAGGCGGGTGGGCAGGTCGCTCTCACCAAGGCGGAACGACTTGTCGTAAAAGCCGCGGGTTTCGGCAGCCAGGCTGGCGCGGCGTTCGGCAGCCTGAACCTGCACTTGGGCGGCTTGAAGTCGGGCGCGACCAGAGGTGGCTTCGCTGGTGACGCGGTTCTGCTCCACGTCGGCAACAGCCTCCGCTTCGAGTGCCTCGGCCTGCGCCGTGGCCACACGGGCGTCCTGACGAGGTCCACCGCCAAAAGGGATGCGGATGCCGACGATGAGCGACTGCACGGACGGCTCTCCAGCGCCGCCGGTTTCTCGGGATGCTCCAACCCTCAGCTCAGGATTGGCGCGGCGCTGGGTGCTCGTGAGCTCCATAGTGCGTCGAGCCACGAGCGCCCTGCTCCTAGCCTCGGCAACAACCGGATGCTCCAAGGTGGCGCTAGACGCCGGTGTCGGCTCCGGTGCCGCCGGCGAGCCTGGAGCTGGGGCTGCCAGCACGATTCCGCGAAGCGCCCCCTCGGCACCAGCCCTCGCGGAGTCAGCTTCCGCAACCGCGGCTTGCGCCTGAGCAACGGCAGATTCAGCCTGATGCTGGTCTGCACGCGCCAAATCGCCCGCCTGCACTCGCCGAGTTACGTCCGCCGCGAGCTGTTGTGCGCTCGCCAGACGGTCTCTTGCTGCCGCCGCCTCGCCCTCGGCGCGCTTCAGCGTCCACCAGGCCTCCCGCACGGTGCCAGCCAACTTGAGCTGGGCGGCACGGGCGCGAAAGTCCACCGCCTCGAGCTGGGCGTCGGCCAGGCTCGCGGCGCGCATCCGCTCCCCCGGAAGCCACAGAGGAAGGGCCACTGTGGCCTCATACTCGCGGCCTCCGGAGCCGCCCCGTCCCGTCGTGCTTTGCAGCTCGAGCGCCGCTGGTTCGGCGGTCGGCCGCTGAGTAGCGGCTCTACCCGCCTCTGCGGCTTGGCGCCGCGCGGCTGCCGCGCGGGCTTCGGGTTGCCGCTCCCAAGCGGCCTCAAAAGCTCCCCGCAAGGTGGTTACCGCTGTCCCGTTGACGGGTTGGGCGACAACTGCCGGGGAGACGCACGCCGCGCCGGCAATCAGCCAGGCTGCGGTGGTGCTCCTGAATCCAAGCATCCGATTCTCCAAAAGTGTTCATGGGGAATCGGCAAGGCACGCGTGCGGCGCAGGCTGCGCCGAGCGTCAGGGAAGGGGTGCCAAACCCGCCTCGCCGTCAGGCGAGGCGTGCCCAGTTAGGGCGTTCGGGGAGGGAGATGGGTGGCGCTGGAAGCGTGGTGTTCCAGGCAGGAAGCGGCCCAAGGTGGCCGCCCTGGCCGGTCGCGACTAGGGGAGCGGGAATTGCACCACCTGCGCCATGGCAGACGTGACAGTCCGGATGGCTGGCCGCCGGCCCGTCCGAGCTGCCCTCGTCCACTTGGGAATCCTGATGCTCGTGAGCGTGGTGGCCCAGATGCATGCTCTTGGGGCTCTCCTCATGCGCACAGTAGGGCGCGGCCGCGGCCCAGAGGGACTGCAGCGGCAGGAAGACCAGCAGGAGGATGGCGAACCAGCGACGCATCGGAGTCAACATTGTAGGGGCGCCGCATGTTCGCTGCGAGGCCTAAGGGCAACGGCCGGTCGTCAGAGACTCTGTAGCGGGCAACTACTGTTGGAAGAAGTCCAGCGGAGGCCAAGTGGCCCGGCCAGTTCCCCAAGGCAAACTGGCTGCTTTGCTGCACACGACTATCCTCACGGCATTGTCACGCGTGCAATGGAAGTCGTCAGCGGATAGCAGACACCCCGCTTCTCGTGGCAGCCCTGGTAAGTCACCTCAAGCTGCAAGCTCTTGGCGCCAGTTTTCCTGTCGACCTCGACTCGGACGTCAACCGGATTCCGGTGGACCTCCATCTTCCCGAAGTTCGGGTCGTCCTTCATTTCGCCTCGCGGCTGCTGCACGGACTTGATGGCGAACCCAGGCGAGTCCTTCACTTTTACTACGGTCCTGTCCCGGTACAGGTAGTAGCCTGGGGCAGGTTGCAGCACAACTGACACCGTGCTGCTTCCGATGGCCGCTGCCTTGAACTGGAACGCCTTCTCAGGTTGCAGCAGGTCGTCGCCGTCGCGCTTGAAGAGGGAGTCGAACAGTCCGCCTCCATAGGCTTGGCTAGAGGTAACCAGTACTACCGAACTCACCAGCAGTGCAGCCCAAGCGGGTGAGCGTACCCTCGTCATAGAGGGCGACCCTCTTTCAGGTTGGACCATCGAGCATCTTCAATTCAAATCGTGCAAGAACGTGGCGCCAGCCCGCCTCAGTCGCGGCCGAACTACTGACCTCGAACAGCGCTGGCTGCACCGTTGGCGAGTCAGCATACCGGGCCAGGGGGACAACTGCGAAAAGCCCTTGAGCGGTAACCGCGTCGCTTGACCCTGTAGCGACTTCAGGGTTTATTGTCACGCCGCTGCGCGACGGCCACGTCGGCGTCTGAAAAACCTTTTGCCAGCCCGGGCGGTGAGTGGCCGACAGCTCGACCACGCGGTGTCCTTGCCGGCTTCGCGGTCGTCGCTGGTGCGCACTACTTCTTCGCCTGTGGGCCACCGCGCGGCTGCCCGGCTGCAGGAAATCTCGCTACGCCCACGAATCACAAACAAAGCATAGGAATGACTCTTCGAATTACACGCTGGCACTTCATCGCTGTCGTTGTCTTGGCTGCAGACCAGGCTGCGAAAACATTGGTGGACCTGAACACACACCTCGGATGGAACTACCGAGTAACGGACTTCTTCAACCTCGTTCACGTTCTGAACCCGGGTGCTGCGTTCAGCTTCTTGGCAGGCGCCGGCGGCTGGCAGCGATGGTTCTTCCTAGCCATTGCCCTCGCTGTGTCTGCTTGGCTCACATGGATGCTCACGCGCCCTCGCGACAAGAGCGAAGCACTTTCCTTCAGCCTCATTCTCGGAGGAGCGCTGGGCAACGCATATGACAGGGCCGCCAGAGGTCAGGTAATTGACTACCTGGACTTTCACCTCGCGGGCTGGCACTGGCCAGCGTTTAACCTTGCAGATGTGGCCATCACAGTTGGAGCCGTCCTGCTGGTCATTGCTTCGTTCTTGCAGAGCCGCAGTGCCGCGCCGGCGCGGGGTTGACTGCCATGACGCAACCATCCACCGAGCAGAAGCCAAACGGCGGGGGACCGCGACGGTCATGGCAACTCTGGTTGGTACTGCTTGTTGCCGGCGCCGCCGGTTTGCTGGCGTACTTGGGGGCAGGCATGTCGGTAGGTACCGGCACCGTTGCCGGTTTGCCGCTAAAGATGCACCCACGTCCTCAGCCACTGCCATCGCTCACCGTGCGAGACGGGACTGGGAAGTCGTTCGACCTGCGAGCAGTGCGCGGCAAGGTCATTCTCCTGAACGTATGGGCAACCTGGTGCCCGCCGTGCCGTCAAGAAATGCCTTCTTTAGACCGGCTACAGGCCCAGCTCGGGAGCAATGAGTTCGAAGTCATGGCCTTGTCCATGGACATCGGAGAGGACGGAGCGCGCTTGGTTCGCGCCTTCTACAAGGAGGTCGGCATCCAGCGGCTTGCGGTCTACCAAGACGTGCAGGGCGGAGCCATCTCCCAGCTGAAGGCCGTAGGCGTGCCAACTACATTGCTGGTTAACCGGCAGGGTCAAGAAGTCGGCCGCATGAGCGGAACCGCGGAGTGGGACAGTCCTGAAATTGTTGCTGCTCTGCGCCGCATCATCGAGGAAAGTCGGTAGTGCTCGGCGAAGCAACACACATCGGGCCACTCGCAGCCTTTGCAGCTGGCATAGCCTCGTTCCTCTCGCCCTGCGTACTTCCGCTTGTTCCTGGCTACATCTCGTACATCGCAGGGACAGCCGGCCAGGAATCCTCGCCGGCGCAGAAGCGGAACTGGCCGCCCCTCGCGTTGGCTTCGCTGTTCGTACTCGGTTTTGCGGCTGTCTTCATCAGTCTCGGCGCAACAGCATCTGCTGCTGCGCAATTCTTGCTGCAGTACCGGCGTGAAGCGACAGTAGTCGGGGGGTTGGTCATCACGGTCTTCGGCTTACTCATGCTGGGAGTCATGGACCGCGTCACCTTGTTCCAGCGGGACGTGCGTTGGCATCCTCAACTGAAAGGAGGGCGTCCTGTGGCGGCCTTCGCGCTCGGGGTCGCATTCGGATTTGGATGGACACCCTGCATCGGTCCGGTGCTAGGCGCCATCCTGACCGTCGCGGCGGTCTCCACCGACAGCGGCGGCATTGCCCTCCTGGCCATCTACTCCGTAGGTCTTGGCGTCCCGTTTCTACTTGCAGCTGCGTTCACTGGGCAAATGCTGCAACACCAGCAGTTGCTGCGCAGAGTGAGTCGCCCGGTTCAACGCACCGCCGGCGCAATCATGGTCCTGATGGGGGTCTTCATGATTTCCGGCCACCTCGCCGAACTCTCTTACTGGCTCCTGCGCGTGTTTCCTTGGTTTGGTCGCATTGGCTGAGCAAATCACCAGAAGCCAAAGTTATGACCGAACGCGTCATCAAGCTCATTACAGACGGACAGGCGAGCGCCAGTTCACCCTTCAACGCCAACCGCTACGTCGCCCCCTGGGCGCCGAGGAAAAACTGCAGCGGCTCCCGGTGACCAGCAAGAAGCTCCTTACGTCGCCCTGATTCCACGCCACAAATCAGAGCGCGCCATAGCTATGGAGGCCTGAGAGGAACATGTTGACGCCCAGGAAGGCAAACGTAGTCACCGCCAAGCCAACCAAGCACCACCATGCTGACACGATGCCGCGCAGTCCCTTCATCAAACGCATGTGCAGCCACGCCGCATAGTTAAGCCATACGATGAGCGCCCACGTTTCCTTGGGGTCCCAGCTCCAGTAGCCACCCCAGGCTTCCGCAGCCCAAAGCGCGCCCAGCACCGTGGCGATGGTGAAGAAGGCAAAGCCGACGGCGATGGCCTTGTACATCACGTCGTCGAGCACCTCCAAGGCAGGCAGACGTGAGGCAATACGCTTGCGAGCCATGAGGATGCCGGCGACGATGAACGCCGACACGCCGAAGTAGACCGGCCAGAAGGCAGCTGAAGCTTCAGTCCGCGGCCTGAACACGAGCGGCTCAAGGCACAAAACCACACCCAGCAGCCAGATTGGAGCCAACTTGTACCAGCGGGTCTCTGAGGCGTATTGCTTGACCAGGTAGGCGAACGCCACCATGGCGGCCAGCGCAAAGGTGCCGTAGCCAACGAAGTTGGCCGGCACGTGGACCTTCATCCACCAGCTCTGAAGTGCCGGGAGCAGAGGCTGGATTTCGTGCTGCTCGCGCACGAGCGTGTACCAAAACAGGAAGGCTACGGCGGCGCTCACCACCAGCATGACGAACGCGCCCATTGAACGCGTCTCGTACTGGTCTTCGAAGTACAGGTAAAACGCGGTCGTCATCCAGCAAAAGAGAACGAAGACCTCGTACAGATTGCTTACCGGGATGTGCCCGATGTCAGGCCCCATCAGGTAGCCCTCGTACCAACGAACGAGCGTCCCCACAAGGGCCATCCCGGTTGCTGCCCATGCCAGCATGGTGCCGATGCGCTCCATGCCTGCCTCGCGTCCCGAGCTGAACACCCCAAGCCAGTAGAAGGCCGTACTCATGAAGAACAGGACGCCCGCCCATAGGATGGCGGACTGGCTGGAGAGGAAGTACTTAAGCCAGAAAACGGATTCCGAGCGCTCGAGAGAGCCTTGATAGGAAAGCACGCCGAGGAGGGCGAAGACTCCTACGGCCAACATCAGGTTGCGCGAAGGGCGCCAGAACCATCCGAGCCAAATCGCGGCCGGCATGCTTCCAATGAGGATGCCCTTCTCGTACACGTCCATGTAGTTGGCGTACTTGGCTAGCGCAAAGGCGCCGCCCGCCAGGACGATGACGGCGAAGACCCAATCTGCCCAGTTTCTGCGCGAGAAGAATCCCTCGTTCAGGTCGAGGGTCAAGGTTGTAGTGGAGCTGTTCATCGGAGGTACGTGGCTTCACGCACTCTTCTTGGCCAACCCGGCCAGGAACTCCGCGACCGCGAGAGACCTTGCATTCGAGCCGGCCATGGTGCCGTTGGTCAACCACCTACCGGCGACGCCAAGAGACGGTGTTCCCTCGACCTGGTAGCCGGCGACAAGCTGTGTGGCCTGCTTCACTTTGCCGGCCACGGCGAACGACTCCATCACTTCCAGCAAGCGCTTGCCGTCAACCTTGTTCGCTGAGGCGAACGCCGCAATCTGCTCGGCAGTTTGCAGTTTCTGCCGGTCAACGTGGAGTGCATTGAACACTTTTCCATGCAACTGCTCCACCAGATTCAAGCCTTCAATCGCAAAGTAGAGCTTCTGATGGACGACGAAGTCGTCCCGGAAGGCGACGGGGATGCGCCGGAATAGGATGTCCTTGGGCAGCTTCTTCTGCCAGTCATCCAAGGCGGGCTCGAAGGCATGGCAGTGGGAGCAGCTGTAGGCGAAGAATTCGAGCACCTCAACCTGTTTGGGGTCGCGCACAGGCTGTCGGGTTGGCAGCGCCACATAGTGCTTCCCCTCCGCAAACGGCTGCTGCGCCGCGGCCCCATGGGTTGTTACAGCCAGCAGCAGGCCGGTCGAGATGGAGAACTGACGGCGGTTCATAGGAGTCTCGGGAGTTGTCAGGCTGAAAGAGGCGCCCGTATTGGAAACCCTGAAGTCGGTACAGGGTCAAGCTAGCTGCCGCATCACCCCACCGTGCCGGGGAGATGACGATGTAGAGGCACACTGCCTCCTAGAATTTTCGTGGCTCGCTCGTGCGCAGTCAGTTGGAACAGCCGCTTGCATCACAACAATCTCAAGAAAGTCGACGAGCGCGCCGTGCGCTAGAACAACAACGGACTTCTCAAGAAAATGACCGACCAAACCTATGACGTGCTCGTGATTGGAGCCGGCTCCGGCGGCTATATCGCGTCCATCAGAGCCGGACAGCTTGGCCTGAGGGTTGGGTGCGTGGAGGCGAACCCCTACGCCGACCCGAGAGGTGAGGCGCGGCCTGGCGGCACCTGCCTCAACGTAGGCTGCATCCCGTCCAAGGCGCTGCTCTCGTCCAGCGAAGAATTCGAAAAAATCAAGAAACACGCCTCGCAGCACGGCATCCGGGTGTCCGGCGCGGAGATTGACGTACAAGCCATGGTGTCGCGGAAAGCCAGTGTCGTCACCAAGATGGCCAAGGGCATCGAGTTTCTCTTCAGGAAGAACAAAGTTGAATTCTTGAAGGGGCGCGCCCGTCTCCTGGGTAAGGATGCTGACGGCATACGTGTTCAGTTCACGCAAGGCTCGAAGGAGCAAGAGCTCAAGGCTCGAAATCTCATCATCGCCACTGGCTCTCTACCTCGCCAGTTGCCGGGCATACCGGTGGACAACGTGGACATCTGCGACAACGCAGGTGCATTAGATTTTCAAAGCGTACCCAAGCACCTGTGCATCATCGGTGCCGGCATCATCGGCTTGGAGCTCGGCTCTGTGTGGCGCCGACTGGGCGCACAGGTGACCGTGCTTGAGGCGCTCCCTAGCTTCCTGCCCATGTGCGATGAATCAGTCTCGAAGGAGATGCACAAGGTTCTTTCCGGTCAGGGGTTGCAGATGCAGATGGGAGCGCGCGTACAAGGCGTGGAGCAGCGTGCACCGGGAGACCTCCAAGTGGACTACACGGACGCTGGCGGCAAGCAACAAAGTCTTGCGTGTGAAAAGCTCGTGGTGGCGGTCGGGCGGGTGCCGTTTACAGGAGACCTTGGCCTTGATTCAGTTGGTGTGACCACTGATAAGCAAGGCTTTGTCGAGGTGGATGACAGCTGCCGCACCCGCGTCGAGAACATCTACGCCATCGGTGACGTGGTCAGAGGTCCAATGCTGGCCCACAAGGCGGAAGAGGAAGGCATCATGGCTGCCGAGCGCATTGCCGGCCAGGCCGGCCATGTGAACTATCGCGCCATCCCATTCGTCATCTACACAAGTCCGGAGGTCGCTTGGGTTGGCCAGACGGAGCAGGAGCTAAGAGACGCGGGCGTGAAGTACAAGACCGGCTCCTTCCCGTACGCGGCCAATGGACGTGCGCTGGGCAACGGTGACACTCAAGGCTTCGTCAAGGTACTCGCGGACGCCACGACGGATGCGGTGCTGGGCGTTCACATGGTGGGGACATACGCTTCCGAGATGATTGGAGAAGCGACCATGGCGCTGGAGTTCCAAGCATCGGCGGAAGACATCGGGCGCATATCGCATGCGCATCCAACCCTGTATGAGGCCTTGCGAGAAGCGGCACTCGCTACTGACGGGCGCGCACTGAACATATAGCGGCCAAACGGGCGCCAGCGGTGAGGCACCGTATGCTTCGATGACTCGAAGGACGTTCGACCCTTCAGCAGTCCCTCCAGGGCTGCTCGACTTGGCTATGGGTGGCCTCGGCGTCAGCATCGTGCTACTTGTCGCTGTCGTCCTTTGGCCGCGCGTGCGCAGAAGGATAAAAGACCCCCGCCGCTCAGTTGGCGAGGCGAAGCGCATGGGCAGTTTGCGGCGCCTGAAATCTAGGCGCCGGCGCTCGAACTCCTGAGCGACGCAGGGCGCCGGCCCCCAATAGCAACGGCTGCGGGGTTGGTCAACGCACCGCCTTCAACCTGGAACTTAACCTTTTGGCCCACGTTCACATGCTTGAGCATCTTCTTGTCGGCGACATCAAAGCCCATTGTCATGCCAGGCATGCCCGAGTTCGGGAGGTCGCCGTGGTTCAGTGGCGGGCTACGCCTAGCGGAGCGCCAGGATTCGTCGGGCCCCGTTGAGAACAACAATCGCGATGATGGACCCGATGACCAAATCCGGGTACGCAGAGCCAGTCCAGGCGACCAGCGCGCCAGCGACGATGACGCCGAGGTTCGCAATCACGTCGTTCGCCGAGAAGATGTAGCTAGCCTTCATGTGCGCGCCGGCGTCCTTCTTCTTCGTGATGAGAAAGAGGCAGGCGACGTTCGCAACGAGCGCGAGCGCACCTATGCCCATCATCAGACCGGATTCAGGCTCGCTCCCAAAGACGAATCTTCGAATAACCTCAGCCAACGCGCCTAGAGCAAGCAGAACCTGCAGCCAGCCTGCCAGGTGCGCTGCGCGAAGTTTCAACGACGCCGCTCGGCCGACCGCGTATAGAGCCAACCCGTACACTGCGGCATCAGCGAACATATCGAGCGAGTCGGCAATCAGGCCCGTCGACTGCGCGACGATTCCGAGCACGATTTCGATAAGGAACATCGCGCCGTTGATTGCGAGCAAGAGCTTGAGCGTGCTCGCTTCGCTGCGGTCCTCATCTGCTTGTGTGGACCTCGGCGAAGTGTCGGCGATGGATTCAACCAGCTTGGCGCCCAAGTTGAGGCTCTCGAGCTTACGAAGAAGACTGTCGACCTCAAGTTCGTGGATGGCCGTCAGCTCACGCTTTTGCAGGTCGAACGAGAGCGGCCCAACCCCCTTCTCGTTTGCCAGCGCCATGCGCACGAGGTTCTCTTCGGACGAGCAGTCCATCTTCGGCAGCAAGAAAATGCTCCTGCGCTGGGCACCGGCGCCGGGCACCGAAGCCGTCGCCTTTAAGCTCGCGCCGAGGTTCAGAGGTTCGAGCTTGCGCAGCAAGTTCTGAGCGTCGCCCTGATGGACCGCAGTGAACTCCCGCTTGCCCAGGTCGAACGTGAGGGCACCAAGCCCCGGCTCGTTTGACAGCGCCATCCGAACCAGGTTCTCTTCCGAGGAGCAATCCATTCGGGGCACCGAGAACGTGCTCCGGTGGCGTTGCCCAGCGCTAGGCGCCGGGCCGGTTTCCTTCAGCGTCGCTCCAAGGTTTAGCGGCTCGAGCTTGCGCAGCAGACCCTGGGCGTCGCCATGATGGACGGCGGTGAACTCCCGCTTGGTCAAGTCGAAGTTGAGAGCGCCAAGGCCCGGCTCGCTGGCGAGCGCCATGCGCACGAGGTTCTCCTCCGAGGAGCAGTCCATTTTGGGAACCGAGAACGTCGATAGCCGAGCCGGCGCGGCCGAGCCTTGCACGGGCAAGGTCGACTCGAGGTCAGCGCCGAGGTTCAGGGGCTTCAAGCGAGCCAGGACAGCGTCCGCAGGCCCGTTATGGACCACCTTGAGCTGGCGTGCGGGTAGGTCGAAGCTCATCGAGCGGACACCGTCTGCGGATGAGAGTGCCATACGGACAAGGTTCTCCTCAGAGGAGCAGTCCATCTTCGGGAGCCTGAAGGTGCTTTGCAGGATGCTGTTTGTCATTGCTGTTCGCCAGTGAGACCTGGCCTCGAACTCTGTTCTCACATTGGACACCCTGCAGTCACTACAGGGTCAAGAGCGTCACCACTGGTTGCCGGCTCGAGTTGCGGCGACCGTCTGGTTCATCCAGTGGCGCACCACGCGTTTGAACAGAGCTCGCTTGAGACCGCTCAGGTTTGAGCCGTGCCGAGCATAAAACTCATCGGGGCTATCGTAGATGCCAAGGTCTCGGTTGATGCCGTCGCGCTGAATGTAGGTGTCCGTGCCGCACCAGTCCACGCCAGGGTTTTGCAGGTTCGGCGTGGCGGCCCCGAAGCCACAGAACGGGCCCGTGTGACCAGCAAAGCGCTTCTGCAGAGCAGTCAGGTAGGGACGGTCTAGGATGAAGCCTTCGAGGTTCACCCACCTGCCGTCGTACCAGACTTCGACCCAGCTATGGATGATGCTGGCCGGAGCTAGCAGGTACGCCACTCCCGTGATAGCTCCCTTTTGAAGGGCCTTGTCGATGGTGAAGCCATGGAAGCGGCAGGGCACGTCCATCGCCCGCAGCAGCGCCATGAGGAGCGTGCTCTTTGTGTTGCACTGGCCAATGCCGTCAGCCAGGATTCTTGAGGCAGGAAGGTCATCCGCCTCGTTGTAGCCGAAGGCGATTTCGTCCCGCACGAAGGTATACGCAGCACCGATGCGCCCGTATAGGTCACGCTCACGCCAGCTCCTGTCCCAGAGCAGGCTCTGCAAAGGCGCTGAGCCATAGTCGAGCAAAGGCGTAGCAGCGGTCAGTCTAGCTGCAGCATGAAGGTCGCTCAGGTCGCTCATATGTGCCTCGTCGGTTTGTCCCGAAGGCATTGGAATCCTTATAGCTACTACAGAGTCAAGCCTAGAATCTGGCAAGAGGTGCACCCATGAAAATCGGCGAACTTGCCACTGCGTCTGACACTGCTGTCGAGACCATCCGCTACTACGAACGTGAGGGGCTCCTGCCGGCGCCGGCCAGAACTGAATCGAACTACCGCTCCTACGGAGAGGAGCACTTGGCGCGCTTGAGGTTCATACGCCAGGCGCGAAGCCTCGACATGTCCCTGGACGAGGTACGGGTGTTGCTCCGCTTCAAGGACTCCCCCAGCGAGAACTGCGGCGATGTGAACACGGTCTTGGACGAGCACATCACGCATGTGAGCCGGCGAATCAAAGAGCTTCGGGCCTTGGAGAAGACGTTGAGGGAACTGCGGTCGCAGTGTGGTCAGGCTAGACAGGCCCAGGAGTGCGGCATCCTGGAAGGCCTCTCCAATGCGACCAACACGCCGAAGAAGACGCGCGGGCACCTCAAGGGGCTGCACTCTTGACTCTGTAGTTCCCCCAAGGTTTCCAATGAAGCCTGAGAGGAACCACTATGTCCACAAACTGCTGTTCTCACTCGAGCTGCTCGAGTCCAGTCGTCGACCCCCGCTATCGCAGGGCGCTCTGGGTCGCCCTGTTCCTGAACGTCACCATGTTCGTCGTTGAACTTGGCGCGTCCTGGACGTCCGGGTCGGTGTCGCTGATGGCCGACTCCATCGACTTCTTTGGCGACGCCGCGAACTACGGCATCTCCCTTGCCGTGCTGGCCATGGCTGCCTCCGCACGCTCCAAGGCTGCCCTCTTCAAGGCTGCCACCATGGGCGCGTTCGGCGTCTTCGTTTTGGGCAAGGCGCTCTACAACCTAAAGGCCGGCGTGACGCCTGAGCCCATCACCATGGGCGCTGTTGGCTTTGCTGCCCTGGCAGTAAACGCCGGGGTCGCTCTGATGCTGTACCGATTCCGCACCGGCGACGCCAACATGCGCTCCGTCTGGATTTGCTCGCGCAACGACGCCATCGGCAACGTGGCCGTGATGCTGGCAGCCATTGGAGTGTTCGGAACGGGCACCGCTTGGCCGGACCTGCTCGTGGCGGCCGTGATGGGCGCGCTTGCACTTACTGGCGCTTGGACGGTCTTCCGTCAGGCCCGCGCCGAGTTGCGTCCGTTACTGCAGGCCCACTAATCCGCTCGGACCGCGAGGTTCCTCCGACGGCGACCTCCTCACCCATCTGGTCGCGGCAAACGCACGGTGCGACCTTAAGCCTCATCGAGGATGGTCCGGCACGGGCCCCCAGCCTTTGCGAGCTCTTCGAGCGCTTTCAAAAGGTGCTCAGCTACGTCGAGCCGGCGCAGCTCGATTGCCTTTTCGTATAGCAGGAGCAGGGAGCCCGCCAAGGCGGCGCAATCCTGACCGGGCCTCGCGCTGGTGCAATTCGTCCTCACCGCGGAAAGCGGTTGACCTTCTTACGGGGGAAAGGTCAAGGCCTGCCGTCGTCGGCGAAGGCGACGAAAGTCAACGAGCCGGTGCCGGCGCGGGCTTCGCGCCATCTTGGCGTGCTGACATTGCCTGCATATGCTCCATGCACATGCCCATCATCTTGTCCATCTCGGGACGTGATGCACGGCCCATCATCATCGGCATATCACCCATCATCATCGCGTGCTGTGGCGCAGCCGGAGGTGTCTGCGAACAACCGACCAATGTGCCAGCGGTAGCCATAGCGACTACGGAACCCATGAACTTGTTCATAGCAAACTCCTGTTGAACCACCATCACAAGATGCACTCGGCACAGAGCGCCGAGCTCCACACCGGGGCTCACTCACTGGCCTCGGATTAAGTCAGCGAACCGGCTTCAATTCCGTCACCGTCGCTTTGCCCCCGACCATCTCGGCCTGGAACTTGACCTTCTGCCCCACCTTCACGTTCTTCAGCATCTTCTTGTCGGCAACATCAAAGCCCATCGTCATGGCCGACATGCCGAGATTCGGCAGGTCACCGTGGTTCAACACGATGAGGCCCTTCTCCAAGTCGACCTTCTTCACTTCGGCGTCAACGAGAGGCATTGCGGACTTGGAATCGGACGCGGCCGACTTCATGGGCATGGACATGCCCGACATGCCTTGCGCATGGGCACCGGCAGCCGCGACCAGAGACAAGGCACAGAGGAGATGGCTGAACTGCATAGGGAGCTCCTGAGGGTTAAAGGGTAGAGGGTTGAGGAAGCACGGCATCGGCAGGTGCATGTGCATGAACCGGAGCCGGCGTGCGGCGGCGATTCAGCAGGTACCAGGCCGCAGGGATGACAAGCATGCTCAGTAAGGGTGCGGTGACCATGCCGCCAACCATCGGCGCAGCGATGCGGGTCATGACCTCAGAGCCCGTGCCGCTTCCCACCAGGATAGGAAGCAGGCCCGCCATCACCACTGCAACCGTCATTGCTTTCGGGCGCACGCGCTGCACGGCGCCTTCGCGGATGGCGGCGAGCAGAGTCTGCTCGGTGTCCGGTTCACCAGCAGCCAAGCGCCTGGAGTGCGCGTTCTTCAGGTACACAAGCATCACGACGCCGAACTCCGCCGCCACGCCGGCGAGCGCGATGAAGCCCACCGCGGTGGCCACCGAGATGTTGTGCCCAAGCGCCCACACGAGCCAGAAGCCACCCACCAGAGAAAACGGCACGGCCGCAAGTACGAGCGTCGCGTCCTTGAACGAGCGGAACAGAAGGTACAGAAGCACGAAGATGACCGCCAGCGTGGCGGGCACAACCACTTTGAGGCGCTCCGTCGCCCGTTCCAGGTACTCGAACTGGCCAGACCAGGAGACCGAATAGCCCGATGGCAGCTTCACCTCTTTGGCCACTGCTGCCTGCATGTCGTTCACGACGGAGCGCAGGTCTCGACCACGAACATCCACGTACACCCACCCGGAGAGCCTTGCGTTTTCGCTGCGCAGCATCGGCGGCCCTTCCTGGATATTCACGCGCGCGACGTCCTGCAACAGCAGTTGAGCGCCCTTCTCGGTGATGAACGGGAGTTGCCTCAGCCCCTCAAGCGAGTCGCGAATCTCTCGCGGATACCGGACATTGATGGGAAACCGCTCGCGCCCCTGGATGACCTCGCCAACGTTGTCTCCGCCGATGGCTGTGGAAACGATGCTCTGCACATCCGCCACCGACAAGCCGTACCTGGCCGCGGCCGCACGGTCGACGTCCACGTCGATGTAACGACCGCCAGTGAGGCGCTCGGCCAGGGCCGAGGACACACCGGGCACTTTCTTGACGGCAGTTTCGACCTGTCCGGTGAGCCGGTCGATAGTGGCCAAATCGGCGCCCGCGACCTTCACGCCCACCGGGCTCTTGATACCAGTGGCCAACATGTCAATGCGGTTGCGAATCGGCGGAACCCAAACGTTCGATAGGCCGGGCACCTTCACCACGCGGTCAAGTTCCTCCACGAGCTTGTCCGGCGTCATGCCAGACCGCCACTGCGAGCGAGGCTTGAACTGGATGGTGGTCTCGAACATCTCAAGCGGCGCGGGGTCCGTCGCGGTGTCTGCGCGTCCGGCCTTGCCGAACACGCGCTCCACCTCAGGAACCGTCTTGATGAGGCGGTCGGTCTGTTGCAGCAGCTCCGAAGCCTTCGATGCCGAAAGCCCAGGCAACGCAGAAGGCATGTACAGCAGGTCGCCTTCGTCCAGAGGCGGCAGGAACTCGCCTCCGAGCCGCGTTACCGGGACGATGGTGAGCGCGAGGAGCACCGCGGCTAGCGCCAGGGTCGATTTGGGGAACCGGAGGACAGCCTCCAGCGCCGGCCGATAGATGGCCGTAAGGAAGCGATTCAGCGGGTTAGAAGCTTCAGGCGGAATGCGGCCGCGAACCAGGTACCCCATGAGAACGGGAACCAACGTGACCGACAGTCCCGCCGCGGCGGCCATTGCGTACGTCTTGGTGAATGCAAGCGGCGAGAACAAGCGGCCCTCCTGCGCCTCGAGGGTAAATACCGGAACGAAAGACAGTGTGATGACCAGGAGTGAGAAGAACAGCGCTGGTCCAACCTCAATGGATGCTTCCGTCACCAGTTCCCAGCGTTCTGCCAAGCTGGGTCCGCGCCCATGCTGATGCTCGAAGGCTTCCAGGTGCTTGTGTGCGTTTTCGATGAGCACAATGGCCGCGTCGACCATGGCTCCAAGGGCGATGGCGATGCCGCCCAAAGAGAGGATGTTCGCGCTGACGCCCTGCCACTGCATCACGATGAAGGCGGCCAACACGCCCACCGGAAGCGTCACCACTGCAACGAACGCGGAGCGCAGGTGGAAAAGGAACGCCACGCACACAAGGGCAACGACTACGAACTCCTCAACCAGCTTCCAACTGAGGTTTTCCACCGCCCGGTCGATGAGCAGCGACCGGTCGTAGGTCGGCACCACCTCAACGCCCGGCGGCAAGCTGGCCTTGAGCGCGTCTAGCTTCGTCTTGACCGCCTGAATAGTCGTGCGTGCGTTCTTGCCCGAACGCATAACAACCACACCGCCGGTCACCTCGCCCTGGCCATCCAACTCCGCGATGCCGCGCCGCATCTCGGGCCCAATCTGGACGAAGGCGACGTCTCGCAGCAGAACCGGCGTTGCTCCGGAGAGGCTGATGGGGATGGTGCGGAAGTCGTCGAGGGAGCGCAGGAACCCGCGGGAGCGCACCATGTACTCTGCCTCCGCGAGCTCCACCACTGAACCGCCCGAGGCTTGGTTGGCGTTCTGGAGTGCCTCGACGACCATGCGTTGGGTGACTCCCAAAGTTCGCATCCGGTCCGGGTCCAACACCACTTGGTACTGGCGCACCATGCCGCCGATGCTGGCCACCTCCGCTACGTCGGGCACTGTCTTGAGCTCGAACTTCAGGAACCAGTCGTTGAGCGCACGCAGCTGCGAAATGTCGTTCTTGCCTGTGCGGTCGACCAGCGCGTACTCGTACACCCAGCCCACCCCGGTAGCATCCGGCCCCAGGGACGCATTGGCGCCTGCGGGCAGCCGGCTCTGGACTTGGTTCAGGTATTCGACCACTCGCGACCGGGCCCAATACGGGTCGGTCTTATCGTCGAACAGAACGTAGACAAACGAGTCTCCGAAAAAGGAGTACCCGCGCACGACCTTCGCGCCCGGAACGCTGAGCATGGTTGTCGTCAGCGGATACGTGACCAGGTCCTCGACGACTTGCGGTGCCTTGCCCGGATACGGGGTTCGCACGATGACCTGGGTGTCCGAGAGGTCCGGCAGTGCGTCGAGCGACATGCGTTGGGCCGACCAAATTCCGGCCAGCACGATGAACGCGGTCGCAATCAACACCAGGAAGCGATTGCGGATGGACCAGCGAATAAGTGCCGCAATCACTTGGCAGCTCCCGCGGGCTGCACCTTCACGAGTTCCCAGCCCATGGGGCCACCCTTCTTGAACTCGAATTGAATGCTGTCGCCGGCCTTCAGGCCCGGGAATGCCTTCGCTTCCGGCTTGCTGAATCCCATGGTCATGGCTGGCCACTTCAGCTCGGGCACAGGGCCATGCGAGATGGTGATGCCGTCCGGGTCCACGCTCTCGACCTTGCCTTGTGCGCTGTAGACGCCGGGCGCGGAAGGAGCCTTCGCCTGCGCTGCCGGCGCGCTCGCCGGAGGCGCCGTCTGACCTGCAGCAGCCATGCCGCCCAGGACGGACTTGAGGCGAGCCTCCGAGTCCACAAGGAACTGCCCGCTGGCCACGACCTGGTCGCCTTCGTTCAGCCCTTGGACGACCTCGAGTTGGTCGCCGAGGTCCGCGCCCAGGCTGACCTCGCGAGGCTCGAAGGCGCCGTTCGCATTGCGCACGATGGCCACAGCACGTGTGCCGGTCCGGATGACCGCTTCGGCGGGCACCACCAATCGGGTGCTCACCGGCCCTGCCACCTGCAGGCGCAGGAGCATCCCCGGCGTGAGACGGCCAGCCTTGTTGGCAACCTCGAAGCGGGCTTGCACGGTCCGTGTGTTGGAGCTGACCTGAGGAAGGATTTCCTTGAGCTCCCCGTCGAACGTCTGCGATGCGTCTGCCTGCAGGGCTGCCTTCACCTTCTGGCCACGGCGGAGACGAACGGCCTGCACTTCCGGCACCTCCGCGACTGCCCAGACCCGCTCAAGGCCGGCGATTCGGAAAAGCGTCATGCCGGGGTTCACAGCCACGCCGTCTCGCACGCCGAGCTCCGCCACGACTCCGCTCACCGGGGCCGGCACTGTGAATCGGGCTTGAGCGGTGCCCACCTGCTCGCTTTGCCGCAATAGCGCATCCGGAATGGACATCGCGCGCATCCGGTCCCGCGCTGCGGAGAGGAGGTCCTCCGAGACGCCGGCTCGCTTCAAGGCCAAATACTCGTTCTGCGGCCCCAGCCAGTCCGGGGCAAAAATCGTTGCCAGCGGCTGCCCGCGACGGACGTACTCCATGGGCGCGCGGACTAGCAGGCGCTCGACGTAGCCGTTGACCCGGGTCTGGACGGCCTCGGTCAGTCGCTCGTCGAACTGCACGGTGCCGACTGCGTCGAACGAACTGGCTACCTGAGTGCGCGTCACCGTGGCCGTACGAATGCCAAGGTTCTGCTGCACGCCCGGACTGACCTTCACTCCAGTGTCGTTCTGCTCGTCGGCGTACACCGGCACAAGCTGCATGTCCATGAAAGGCGACTTGCCGGGCTTGTCGAACCGAGGCCCGGGGACCATCGGGTCGTGCCAGTAGAGGACCTTGCGCTCGCCCTCCGGTCCTGAGCCGGGTGCGCTGACTGTCTGGGGGTGGTCCGAGGTGCCGACGTGCTTGCCGGCAAAGAAGCCACCGGCGGCCAGGGCTACTGCCGCAACAGCTGCGGCCGCGATGTGAGTGCGCCTCATTGGGCACCTCCGGGAATGGGTTTGAAGGCAAGCTGCGCCTGCACCTTGGCTAGGTCTCGCTGGAGCGTGAGCAGTTTGCGCTGAACCTCTACCTCCGCGTGCCGTGCTTCGAAAAGCGTCATGAGCTGCACTTGGTTCGAGCGATAGCCGGCCAAGGCCGCCTGAACGCGCTGCTGCGCTGGTGTCACGACGCCAGCCCGGTAGCGCTCCACCCGCTGCCCGAGACGCTGAGCGTCGCTCGCAAGGGCGCGGTACTCGCCCGCGGCCATGCGCGTGGCCTCTTCGAGCGCAGCCTCCGCCTTCTCCACGGCTGCGAGCTTGGCTGCAGTCTCGCGGTCCTGGCGCTCGCCTGGAGCTATTGGCAGCGGGATAGTCACGCCGATGTTGACCATGTCCGAGAAGCCCGTGCGCTGTCCATAGGAGGCCTCCCAGGTCCAGTTCGGCTTCCGGTTTGCGGCCGTGGCAGAGGCTTCTGTGCGCGCCACCTCGATGTCACGTTGCGCCTGGACGACCGCGGGATGGTCGGCAACATAGGCCTGCTCGCCACGGCTGGACGGCAACGCCGGCGGCACCAGTTCGTCTGGACGCGACCCAACCCAGCGCTGCAAGTTGGCGAGTGCAGCGGCCTGTGCTTGTCCCACATCCGCGGATTCGTCTTCCGCCACCCCTCGTGCTGCCGTCAGCTGCAGGACTTCCTCGCTGCTGCCCGCCGATGACGCAAGGCGGGCTCGTGCGGCTTCCGCCTCCTCATGCACATGGTGCTCAGTAAGGGCCGTGAGCTTCAGTGCTTGGGCGGCGTAGTAGGCGTCCAGGTAGGCCAGCGCGGTCTGCAGGCGGGTGTCTGCCAAGGCAACCAAGCCAGCTACCGCTTCCCGTCCAACCTGCGCGGTAGCAGCCGCTTGGCGAAGCGCTCGCTTTTCGGGGGACACCCACTCCTGGCTCACCCCAATACGCTTCATGGTCATTGAATCCGCGGTGGTGCGAAGGCGGTCCGGGCCAGTGATAGGCAGGTTCTCGATGCCGACCATGAGCATCGGGTCAGGGAGCTGCCCGGCAGCGCGCGCGGCCTCAGCAGCGCCTGCCGCGCCGGCGCGTGCTGCACGCACGGCCTGGGAGCGCTGCGCCGCGAGTTCGAGTGCCTGCTCCAGTGTCAGGGGCGCTGCCCAGGCGAGAGCCGGCAGGAGTGCGGCCAGTGAAGCGGCCGCAGGAATGAAACGGGTAAGCATGGATTCTCCGAAGACAACGGGACGGAAGTCGCGTACGGGCCATGCCGCGGCGACGTCGATGTGTCGACGGAGAGCTCAGACTCGAAGTCTGAGCGTAGAGAGGAAAAGCGGGTCCGGAGGTGGTCGAGCTTGACCGGCGTCAGCCATGACGGCCGATTCGGAAGCTTCGTTGTCCAGCACTTCAGGAACAAGAAGGACTAGAACGACCGCAGGCAGGCTCACCGTCGGGACCTGCACGGGGTCGAACGACTGAGGAGCCTTTGTGCAATGCTGCAGGCACAGCACGGGCTGGGCCTGGTCGGAAGCCATGCCTTCACACGGCTCGCCAGGCGCCATTTCCATCACCACCTGCTCGCTGGGCTTCCCGGTCGGGCAGATGTAGTTCGCCAACGCCAGCTGCGAGAACAGCAGCGACAGCACCATCAAGACGATGGTGCTGAGGCGGCGAGTGGTTCGGCTGAACATTGGAAACAGTGTAGCGCGGATGGCTTATATCCACTCGCACCAAAACGGCTACGCCGCCATGCGTTCGCACTCCTCGGCGCACCGCCGACACGCGTCGGAGCAGGCTTGGCAATGGTCCATCTTGTGCTTGGCGCACTCTTCGGCACACAGCCGGCAAATCTGCGCGCAGAACGCACAGGCCTGCTTGATGCCCTCGGAACCTCGGGACATGTAGCCGGCAGCCAGTCGGCACGCTGCAGCGCAGTCGATGTCCAGCGCGATGCAACGAGCCATCATCTTCACGTCCTGCTCCTGTAGGCAGGAGACTGCGCAGTGGTCGCAAGCCTGCGCGCACGCGTAGCACGCGTCGATGCATGATTGGTGTTTCTGATGAGCCATTCCAAGCCTCACTTATTCTTGGCGAGCCACTTGTCGAGCTGCCCAATTTCCTTCTTCTGGTCGCGGATGATTTTCTGCGCCATCTCCTTCAGCTCGGGCGACTTGCCACCCTGCAGTTCGGCCTGCGCCATCTCCACGGCCTGCTGATGGTGCATGCGCATCATCATCGCGAAGTCCTTGTCCGTGTCGCCGGTGGGCTTCATCTCTTGCATCTTCTGCATGCCCGCCATCATGCTGGCGTGCATGTCCACTTTGGCGCCTTGCGACTTGGAAGCAGCTTGGCCCTGCGCGGCATGACCTTGGGAGCCGTGACCGGAGCTGCCGTGGGAGCTCGACTGAGCGACAGCCATCGAGCTGAACGCAATGCATGCCGAGGCGACGAGAACTGGAACGCGGAAGGTCTTCATGCTTATCTCCATTGCGGTTGAGGACAGAACACACTAATTGACGACAGGCGGACAGCGTGTGAGGCAACAGCGCTTCCGAGGTCGCGCCGTTGCCTCAGGCGTTTACTTGGCCGCTTCGATAGCGGTCACCACGTAGATGCCGTTCTGCTTGTCGGCAGTGAAGCGCACCTTGTCGCCTTCCTTCAGGCCTTCAAGCAGCTTCTTGTCGGAGGCCGTGAACACCATGGTCATGGCAGGCATGTCCAGGTTCGTCAGCGGCCCGTGGCGCAGCGTGACCTTGCCTTGTGCCAGGTCGACCTTGCGGACTTCGCCGTCGGTCTGGGCAGAGGCAGCCGCGGTGCTACCGCTCTGGGGAGCAGCCGACTGGGCGAATGCGCCGGCAGAGGCGAAGAGGCTGGCAGCGATAACAAGGGTGGGGATTGCTTTCATGGCGATACTCTCCTTAGGATTTGGGGTAAGTGGCAAACACGCTGGAGCGCCCTGCCTTGTCGATGAGAAGGACCTGGTATGGGTCCTTGCGTGAGCCCACTTCCATGCCGGGTGAGCCGACCGGCATACCAGGGACGCTGAGGCCCGCGGCTGCAGGTTTCTGGGCGAGGAGGCGCTTGACCTCGTCCGCGGGCACGTGGCCTTCGAGTGCGTAGCCGGCGACTACCCCCGTGTGGCAGCTGCCGAACTGGTCCGGGATACCCTGGCGCTTTCGCACTGCACCAGTGTCAGAAACTTCGGTCACCTTCACCGGGAAGCCAGCCGTCTTCAAGTGGTCGGCCCAGGCGCCGCAGCAGCCGCAGTTCGGGTCCTTGAAAACATGCACCTCTGGCAGGGACTGTGCGGCCAGTGAGGGGACGCTCACCGCAGCGGTGGCCGCAGCGATGGCATTCAGGAGCGTTCTGCGCTTCACTTGACCGTCAACTTGCCGACCATGCCGGCTTCGAAGTGACCGGGGATGAGGCAAGCAAACTGGAACTCGCCCGCCTTGGTGAACTGCCACACGATGTCGCCGGTGGCTCCGGGCTTCACGTGAGTCATGCTGGGCTCGTCGTGCTCCATGCCCGGGTGCTTCTTCATCAGCTCCGCGTGTTCCTTCAGCGCCTGGGATGTGCCCAGCACCATCTCGTGCAGAACGGCCCCCTTGTTGGCCACGACGAAACGAATGGTCTCGCCCTTCTTCACGACGATGTTCTCCGGGTCGAAGCGCATCTTGTCGTTCATACCAACGCGAATCGTGCGGGTGACCTTCTTCGGGTCCCCTTGCTGACCGAAAGGCGTGTCTTCCACTTTGCTCGCATCGAACTTCTGCGGCGCCGCATGCGGCTTGTCAGTGTGGGCAAAGACGTTGGACGATAGGACGGCGGCGCCGGCCACGATTAGGGCGAAAAGTTGCTTGGTCTTCATGTGTGTGTTCCTTCTGGTTGCTTAGTGGCCGGAATGGTCGGTGGGCTTGCGGACGTTCATGGTCTTGCTATCCCGTGCAGGTGCTGCGGCGCGCGTGGGGGCGGCTAGCTCGCCGGTGTACTCGTAGGCCACCGTGCCCTGCGGGTGCTTGTACCAACCCGGGTCCTTGTAGTTGCCCCTTTGCACGTCGTCACGCACCTTCACGGCAGTGAACATCCCTCCCATTTCCATGGGGCCGAACGGGCCCTGTCCCGACATCATCGGCAGCGTGTTGTCTGGCAAAGGCATCTCCATGGAGCCCATGTCAGCCATGCCGCGCTCGCCCATCAGCATGTAGTCCGGCACGAGCTTGGTGATTCGCTCGGCCACTCCGCGATGGTCAACGCCAATCATGTTGGGCACGTCGTGGCCCATGGCATTCATGGTGTGGTGCGACTTGTGGCAGTGGATTGCCCAGTCGCCGGCGACCGCGTCGAATTCGAACGCTCGCATTTGCCCAACGGCCACGTCCGTAGTGACTTCCGGCCAGCGGGCGGCTGGCGGAATCCAGCCTCCATCCGTACCGGTTACCGTGAAGTGCGGCCCGTGCATGTGGATGGGGTGGTTCGTCATGGTCAGGTTGCCAACCCGAACCCGCACCCGCTCACCAGTGCGGGCAACGATGGGGTCAATGCCCGGGAACACGCGGCTGTTGAAGGTCCACAGGTTGAAGTCCGTCATCTCGGCCGTTTTCGGCGTGGCTGCGCCTGGCTCAATGTCGTACGCCGCCAGCAGAAAGACGAAATCCCGGTCGACCCGCATCTGACGCTGGTCCTTTGGGTGGATGATGAACATGCCCATCATCCCCATGGCCATCTGCACCATCTCGTCGGCGTGCGGGTGGTACATGTGCGTGCCCGAGCGCAGCAGCGTGAACTCGTAGACGAACGTCTTGCCGGGAGGGATATGCGGCTGCGTGAGGCCGCCGACACCGTCCATCCCCGAGGGCAGCATGATTCCGTGCCAGTGCACCGTCGTGTGCTCAGGCAACTTGTTGGTCACGAAGATGCGGACCCGGTCCCCTTCGACCGCTTCGATGGTCGGACCGGGGCTGGAGCCGTTGTAGCCCCACAGGTTTGCCTTCATGCCCGGCGCGAACTCGCGCACGACAGGCTCGGCGACCAGGTGGAACTCCTTGACGCCGTTGTTCATGCGCCAAGGCAGCGACCAGCCGTTCAGGGTGGCCACAGGGTTGTAGGGCCGGCCAGTGTTCGGCACCAGCGGCGGCTGCATGGTCGGCGAAGTCTGGATGACTGCCTCGGGCAGCGAGGCAGCACCCACACGGCTCACGGCAGTTGCACCGAGGGCGACCGCACCTGCAGTCTTGAAGAAATTGCGTCGATTCGACATTGCTTGTGCTTTCAGTGCGCGGCAGCCGCAGGTGCAGCAGCCTCGGAAGACGGACCAGCGGAGGCACTCGCGCCAGGCGAGCGGCCCGTCAGGGCGGTGTTGAGCGTGGTGTCGGCAATCCAGAAGTCCCGCAGGGCCTGGACGTACGAGGTCACGCCACGAACCTGCTCACGCGAGTCGGCGAGCAGTTCGAAAACGCCAATGAGCATCCCGTTGTAGCGAAGGAGGTTTTCTTCGGAGATGCGCTTGCGCAGCGGGACGACCTCGTCGCGGTAGTGCTTGGCCAGGTCATAGGCCGTCCGGTACGCCGAGTAGGACTCCCGAACCTCCGAACGAGCGTTGATGGCGACTTCAGCCGTGCGGTGCAGCGCCTGCATGTAGGTCGCTTCGGCGCGAGCCATGCGAGTCGAACCGAAGTCGAAGATGGGCAGCTCCAGCTCAATCTCGTACCCGTTCGCGCTCTCCTCCCCAGTCACGCTCTTGTTGTTGTAGCCAAGCTCGAGCACGTTGATGAACCGGGTGGCCTTGGTCAGACCGAGTGACCGCGCTGTGGACTCGGCACTGCGACGGGAGGCCAGGATGTCCAAGCGCTTCTCCATTGCGGTCTGCTCGGCGTTCTGCGGCTCCAGCGGTGCCTTCGGCAGGTCTGGCAGCCGGTCAGGCAGCTTGAAGCTAAGTTGCTGGCCCCAGAGGCCCAAGGCACGAGCCAAGCGCTCCCGCTCCGCGACAGCCTGGTGCTGGGCACGGGCGAGCTCTGACGTTGCGTCGGCGTAGAACGCCTGCTCGCGCATCTGAGCCAGCTTGTTGAAGTTGCCGGCCTGGACCATGCGCTTGGCCACCTCGTTGGACACGTCCGCGGCTTCTTTGACCTGCTGCAGGTACTTCACCATTTCCTGAGCTGCGACAGCGCTGTAGAAGGCCCGGCGGGCTTCCACTGCCACGCCGACAGCGTCGCTCGCCGCCTGCAGCTGCGTCTGCTCGAATCGCCGGCGCTCGACGTTCTGGGCGACCGGCATGGTGAGCAAGCCCAGCACGTTGAAAACAACGGACCGCTCGATTTCCACGATTCCGTGGCCCTCGCGCATGCGGCCAAAGCTGAACAGCGGATTGGCCAACCGGCCAGCACGCACCAGCTCGGATTCGGCGATACCGAGCGAACTGAGGCTGGCCTGCAGACCACGGTTGTTCAGGAACGCGACTTCAACCGCAGTCTCGGCGGTCAGCGGCTGCTTCAGCAGCTCGTCGACGCGAGCACGCACGTTGTCGGTGTCCTGCGCGCTTCGCTGGTACGTCGGCGTTTGACCGGTCCGCTCTTTGGTCAGCTCCGTCACCCGGTCGAAACCACCGTCCGGCGAGAACGAGGCGCAGCCGGCCAGGAACAGGGCTGCTGCCGCTGTAGCTGTGAGACGAATCATTTGTGGCCTCCGTGACCCTGATGGCCTGCCGGCGCCTGAGGCGCAGCAGCGGGAGCCGGACTGCGAGTTGCCGGCCGCGGCGCTGGTTGGGGAGCAGCTGCAGGACCAGAGGGAGCAGCCGGGGCAACTCCGTGGCCGCCATGACCGCCACCCTTAGCAGCGGCGTCACGGACGGTGTCGTTGACGGCCCGCCAGTCAGCGGACTTGATGTCTTGCCACGGCTTGTAGTCCGAGAAGGCGGACTGGTAGCCGAGCGGCTGCGCGGGCGCAGCAGGGTCTGCGGGATTGGCCTGTGCGGCTGCCGCGAGCGGAAGTCCCAAAGCCATGGCTGCAGCCAGCCAAAAGTTTTTCTTTTTCATTACCGAAGTCATCTGAACGCCGACGCAGGTGGTCGGCCGATGCCCGTGCGGACGCACGAGCGCCATCAGGCCTCGCGCGGAGGCCTCAATGGGTCAGATGGTTCGGGGAGGACGCTCCTGGCCGTCCGAGATGAAGCTCGGAGGCGGAGCGTAGAGATGTGGAAAAACGGTGGTGAGCGTCTGCGGCTCTGAAGCCGTAGCTGTGCCGCTGACCATGCCCGTCACCGAGCAGAAAGCCGAGCAGAGGTTGCACTTGTCGGCCGGGTCGCCGACGCCGGCGAAATCGTGGGGGTCGGTGGCTTGAGACGTGACCTCTGCGCCATGGTGGCCGCCACTCGCCACGTCGGAGTGCGAATGCCCATGGTCGTGCGAGCGCTCAGCCATCTGAACCTCGGTCTGCACGCCCGTCCCCGCGACATGGCACATCATGGCAGCAGCCAGCGCGCCCCTCAGCGGGAGCAGCACTGCCATCAATACCAAGAGCCAGATGCGAAGCGTCTTCACAGGTGTTAGTTTACCGTGGGGCGGAAAGTTCAACCGTATACAAACCGGCTTTTAGCCAGCCGACAGACATCGTAGACCTTGCCCCTGTGGGAAGGTCAAGAAGTTTTGCGCCTCACAAAAAGCCCTTGACCCTCCCATCATGTCAAGGTTGATAGTTCCTTCACCAACCCAGAAAGGAACTCTCAATGGTCACCTTCCAAGTCAGCGACATGACCTGCGGACACTGCGCTAGCGCCATCTCCCGGGCCGTGGCGAGTGTCGACAAGGATGCGCGGGTGGACATCCGCATCCAGCAGAAGCTCGTCCGGATAGACAGCAGTGCGGCGGCCGCCGAGCTGGCCGAGGCCATCCAGGACGCCGGCTACACACCGCAGGAAGTTCGGCAGGAGCCGGCCCAGCCGACTGTCCAGCGAGCGTCAGCCGGCTGCGGTTGCGGATGCGGTCCAGGAAAGGCCGCCGAGAACGAATCCAGCCAGGGTCTTTTGGCCTCCGGCTCCTGCTGCGCCTCCTGAGCGCGCCTAGCAGCCCCACACTTAGACAACCAGGAGCACGCGCCATGCAACGGGAACACTCATCGCACAGAGAGCACGGTGCCGGGCACCAGCACCACGCTCATGACCACGCTCCGGCCGCCGCGGGAACCGAGTACACCTGCCCAATGCACCCAGAGGTGCGGCAGGCCGGCCCCGGCACGTGCCCGAAGTGCGGCATGTTCCTGGAGCCGGTTGGCGCCCCATCGAGCCACGCGCATGGGCACGGGCGCGGGCATAGCCACGGTCACGAGCATCACGGCCAGCATCATCACCACGCGGCGCCGGCGGCGGCACCTGCAGCTGCCCCCGCGGCGATGGTGAAGGGCAGCAAGGACGTTGAGTACACGTGCCCGATGCACCCGGAAATCCGTCAGATGGGTCCGGGCAACTGCCCTATCTGCGGGATGGCACTCGAGCCGGTCATCGCCACGGGCGAGACTGGCGAAAGCCCGGAACTCCGGGACATGACCCGCCGGTTCTGGATTGGCTTGGCGTTGACGGTCCCGGTCTTCTTCCTGGAGATGGGCGGGCACTTGTTCAACATTGGGCACCTCGTCGCGCCACAGACTTCCAACTGGATTCAGATGCTGTTCGGAACGCCCGTCGTGCTCTGGGCTGGGTGGCCGTTTTTCGTTCGCGGGTGGCAGTCCCTAGTGAATCGCAGCTTGAACATGTTCACGCTGATTGCGCTTGGTACGGGCGCAGCCTGGCTGTACAGCATGGTCGGCACTCTCGCTCCTGGCCTGTTCCCGTCGGAGCTGCGCGGGCACGGTGGTGCGGTGGCCATCTACTTCGAAGCAGCCGCCGTCATCACGGTTCTGGTGCTGCTCGGCCAAGTCCTCGAGCTGCGCGCACGTGAGAAGACTTCTGGAGCCATCAAGGCGCTCCTTGACTTGGCCCCAAAGACGGCCGTTCGCGTCATGGCCGATGGCTCCGATGAGACGGTGCAAATCGACACTATCCAGGTCGGTGAACGCCTCCGTGTGCGCCCTGGCGAGAAAGTGCCAGTCGACGGTGAGCTGGTGGAAGGCAAGGGGACGGTCGACGAGTCGATGGTCACCGGTGAACCCATGCCGGTCGCGAAGGCACCGGGCTCGAAGGTCACGGCGGGAACCATCAACCAGACCGGCGGCTTCGTGATGCGCGCTGAGAAGGTCGGCGCAGATACCCTGCTCTCCCAAATCGTCCACATGGTGGCGGCCGCTCAGCGCAGCCGCGCGCCGATTCAGCGTATGGCGGACCAAGTCGCCGCTTGGTTCGTGCCGGTGGTCATCGTTGTGGCTCTGCTCACATTCGGAGCTTGGCTGCTGTGGGGCCCGAGCCCGGCGTTCTCGTACGCGCTCATCACCTCCGTCGCGGTTCTCATCATTGCCTGCCCTTGTGCACTGGGCCTGGCGACGCCGATGTCCATCATGGTGGGCGTCGGGCGCGGAGCCCAGCACGGCGTGCTAATTCGGGACGCCGAGGCGCTCGAGCGCATGGAGAAGGTGGATACGCTGGTCGTGGACAAGACGGGCACCTTGACCGAGGGCCGGCCTAAGGTAGTGCACATCGAGCCTGCGGCTGGTTTCCGCGCAGTCGACGTGCTGCAGAAGCTGGCCAGCGTCGAACGTGCCAGCGAGCACCCGTTGGCCATGGCCGTTGTGGCAGCTGCTCAAGAAGGCAAGCTACAGCTCTCGGAGGTCACGGACTTTGACTCTCCTGTCGGCAAGGGCGTCGTCGGGATGGTGTCGGGCGTCAGCGTGGTCAGCGGAGCGGCCAAATTCCTGGCCGAACATGGCGTCAGCGTTTCTCCCCTGCAGGGCTCCGCCGAAAAGCAGCGCGCGAAATCTGCCACCGTCATCTTCGTCGCGCTGGATGGGAAGCTCGCCGGCTTTGTCGCAATCGCGGACCCCATCAAGGAGACCACGCCTGCTGCTCTGAAGGCCCTTCGGGAAGCCGGCGTGCGCATCGTGATGCTTACCGGGGACGGCAAGACGACGGCCGAAGCTGTCGGCAAGGAACTGGGCATCGACGAAGTAGTCGCCGAGGTCTTCCCCGAAGACAAGGCAAACATCGTGCAGCGCCTGCGCACCGAAGGTCGCGTGGTCGCCATGGCGGGCGACGGTGTGAACGATGCTCCAGCTCTGGCGGCAGCCGAAGTCGGCATCGCGATGGGCACTGGGACAGACGTGGCGATGGAGAGCTCCGGAGTGACGCTCCTCAAGGGCGACCTCATGGGCATCGTTCGCGCTCGCAAGCTGTCGCACGCGACCATGCGGAACATTCGACAGAACCTGTTCCTCAGCTTCGCCTACAACGTGGCCGGTATTCCGCTCGCCGCTGGAGTGCTGTACCCGTTCTTCGGGCTACTGCTCTCGCCAGTCGTCGCTGCGGCCGCCATGGCGCTGTCCTCGGTCAGCGTTATCGCTAACGCGCTGCGCCTAAGGACCGTGAGGGTGGAAGAAAGCCCTGGGGTGTTGCAGCCCAACTGAGGCGCGAGGAGTGCCTGGGTTAGCGGCTACGACGCCGACGTTCCAGTACCAGCGGCCGTGCCTCCGGTCGAAGTCGTTGAGTCCTCGCGCAGCATCGCCAGCGCAGCCAACGCCGCCAGGCCGATGGCCGCAGAGAGCACGAGTGCACCGGCACCCCATCGGTCCAGCGCCAACCCGAATAGCCAGGGCGCCAGTGCTTGGGTGACGCGCGCCGGTACCATCAGCACGCCTTGTCGGTGCCCATAACCGAGCGGGCCGAAGAGGACCAACGGGAGCGTGCCCTTTGCGATGGTCAAGATGCCGTTCCCGGCGCCATGCAGGATTCCAAACACTGGAGCCGCGACCGCGCCGAATGTCGCCAAAACTGCGACACCGATGGGGTGCATCGCGGCGGCAAGGCGAGCCGACAGCAGCGGGTGGACCTTGCTCAATAACCCGTACTCTAGGAGTCGTGCGCCGACCTGGGCCGGTCCGATGAGGGCTCCAACCGCAACTGCCGCGGCCATCGTTGCGCCAGCTGCCTGGAGCAATCTGGGGAGATGCGCCGCCATAGCAGTGCTGATGAACCAGGTCGCGGCAAAAACGAACGCGAGGAGCACCGCCGAACGCAACGGCACCTCTGAATGCGCCGTTGCGTGGCCGTCCACGGCCTTCGCGGGACAATACCGTGCGGCCTTTGGCAGCGACCAATTCAGCGGTAGTCCGACGACCAGGTGCAGCACGGCCCACGCGTAGCACGCGGTCCGCCAACCGAAGTCAGCCTGCAGCCAGGTGGTGAGCGGCCAGCCCACGGTGCTCGCGAAACCGGCGATGAGAGTGATGCCGGTGATGGCGCTACGCGAGTTGTTCCCATAGAGGCGCACCAATGCGGCGAAGGCCGCCTCGTACAGGCCACTGCCCATTCCGAGGCCCAGCACCGCCCACGCAAGGAACATCAACCAGGTGCTCTGCGTCGACCCGAGCAGCGCCAGGCCCAGTGCGAAGACGACGTTTGTCGCCATGAGCACCGGACGGCCGCCCCACCGGTCAATTGCCCGACCGGAGTGCGGGCCCAGAAATGCGGAGACGACCAGCGCAAGCGAGAACGCAGCGAACACCGTCGGCGTCGAGATGCCCAGGTCGCGGGCCATCGGCGCGGCCACGATGGCCGGCAGGTAGTAGCTGGATGCCCAGGCAAGGGTCTGGGCAGTCCCAAGAGCCGCAACCGTGCCTGCGCGTCGTGACAGCATCAGCCGCAGCAGCTGGTTTTCGCCTTCGCGGGCGCGGGAGCACCGCAGCTGCTTGTCCCGCAGCCACCGGCCTTCGCGGCGACCGCGACGGGTGCTTGGGTTGCGGGCGCCGTGCCGCACCCGCAGCCGCCCTCGCCTTGAGCCTTCTTCGTCTCGTCGAGCACGCAGCACGCGCTGGCATCCTCTTTCGGAGGCCCACCGCAGCAGCCACCAGCATCGACAGTGTCCTCAGGTCCGAAGTTCGCACTGCATACGCCGGTTTCAGGCAAGTCGAGCTCTACCCGGTCGGCGGCTTCAAGGTCTCCTGCCAGCGCGGCGACCACGGAACGCACCTGCTCAAAGCCCGTCGTCATCAGGAACGTCGGCGCCCGGCCGTAGCTCTTGACGCCCACCGTGTAGAGGCCAGGCTCCGGGTGTCCGAGCTCGCGGTGCCCGTGAGGGCGAACCGTCCCGCAGCTATGCACATTCGGGTCAATGAGCGGACCAAGAGCCTCGTTCGACTCCAGCAATGGGTCGAGCTTCACGCGCAGCTCGCTAGTGAGCGCCAGGTTGGGCCGTTGCCCGGTGGCGCAGATGATTTCGTCGATGCCGTCGATGCGCTGCGGCTGACCTTCGGCAGTCACACCGATTGCTGCTAGCTTGCCGCCTTCCTCCTTCAATTCCGTGATGCGCAGGCCCGCAACGAACTCCAGCCCACCGGAGTCTCGCAGCTGCTTGAGAGAAGTTCCGAGCGCGCCCCGAGCCGGGAGCGCGTCGGCGTCACCACCGCCGAACACTCGCGTGAGCACCGGCGAACGCACGGACCAGGCGAGCTTGGTGCCGGACACCTGTTTGGCCAGGTCCGCCAGGAGCAAGAGCGCGTTCGCCGCGGAGTGGCCTGCACCGACAACCAACGTCTTCTTCCCTGCGTACCGCGCCCGCGCCGCTCCGAGCACGTCGGGGATACCGTAGAAGACGCGGCTGGCGACCTGGTCCTCACCGACTGCGGGGACGCCGTTGGCGCCGACCGGGTTCGGCGTGTTCCAGGTGCCGGTGCTGTCGATGACTGCACGTGCCTTCAGCTCGATGTCCCTGCCGTTCTGTTTAGCGCGGACCACGAACGGCGCTTTCTTCCGGCCGGCGGTCTTCACCTTGTCGAAACCCTCTCGAGACACGGAAACGACTTTGGTGTTCAGGAGCAGGTTGCCCGACACCTGCGGCAGCTCCGCGAACGGCTGCAGCACCCTCGTGACCACTTCGCCGGCGAGCGGGAGTTCCTCCAAAGGAGGCATCTTCCAGCCCGTGGCTTGCAGCATGTCCCGCATCGTGTGGTCCACGTTGTACTGCCAGGGCGAGAAGAGACGCACGTGGCCGTAATCGAGGAGGTTGGCGCCGACGCATGGCGCGGCCTCGAGAACCACGAGGGGGATGCCCCTCTCAAGGAGCTTGGCGGCCGCAGCCAGACCAACCGGCCCTGCTCCGAGGACAGCTACCGGCAGACGCTCGAGCAGGGGTGCCCGGCGGTCTACGAGCGCGAGCGCCATCAGTTGCGCGCTTGCAGGACAGGCGCCCTGCAGCTCCGCGGAAGCATTCAACTGCGCGGGTGCCGCGGCGCGGGCTTTGGGTACGAACCCGAACCGCTGGAAGTACTGCGGTGCGGTGGTGGTGAGCAGGTAGACCTCGGCGACATTGCGCCGGCGGGCCTCCTGCAGCATGAAGGTCACCAAGTCCCGGCCGATGCCCTGCCCTTGAAGACCCGGCGCGACGGCCACAGAGCGCAGGAGCGCGACGTCGCCATAGAGCTCCGCGCCGGCGCACGCCACCACCTCGCGGTTGGCCTCTGCAACGACGAAGGTGGTGATGTGCGCCCGGGCACCATCGACAGGCAGCTTGTTCGCTTCCAGCAGTGCGGAGATGGCGGGCCAGTCCGCGGGGTTCGCCTGGCGCAGCGAGATGTTGTTCATGGTCAATCCTTTCGACCGGGTGCCTAGCACCCGCATGCGTCTGCGGTTTCTGGCTTCTTGGACTTGGCCAGCCCCTTGCAGCAGTTCTCAGTCAGAAACGCAACCACGCCGTCCATGGACTCGTAAGCCGCCCTGTAGATGACGTTGCGGCCAATACGCTCTTGCGTGACGAGGCCGGCTCCCGTCAGTTCCTTCAGGTACAGGGACATCGTGGCGGATGGGACCTGGAGCTGCTCGATGAGCACCCCCGGGGTCGTTCCTTCGGAGCCGGCCACCACCAGCAGCCTGAATACGTCCAGCCGCTTGGGATGCGCGAGCGCCGACAGCGCCTTGATGACTTGGTCCTTGTTCATGCTTTCATCTCTGTTCCTCCATATCTTATGAAAATATGAGACGTTCGACAAGAGAAAGGGCGGATGCGCGCCCGCCCTCCTGCTTCAGATGGCCCCTTGGTTGACTCTCTTCGAAAGCTCTTCAGCGCTTTCCTTGCGCTCGCTGTATCGGTCCACCAAGTACGGGCCGATGTCCCGAGTCAGGAGCGTGAACTTGAAGAGCTCCTCCATGACGTCCACCACTCGGTCGTAGTAAGCGGACGGTTTCATGCGCCCGTCCTCGGTGAACTCGTTGAACGCCTTGGCGACGCTCGATTGATTCGGGATGGTCAGCATGCGCATCCAGCGACCAAGGACGCGCAGCTGGTTCACGGCGTTGAACGACTGGGAGCCGCCGGAGACCTGCATCACCGCGAGCGTCTTTCCTTGCGTCGGCCGCACAGCTCCAACCGACAGCGGAATCCAGTCAATCTGCGTCTTCATGACGCCGGTCATTGAGCCATGGCGCTCCGGTGAGCACCAGACCATGCCCTCGGACCACTCGGCCAGCTTGCGCAGCTCCTGGACCTTGGGGTGCGTGTCCGGCGCGCCGTCGGCCAAGGGCAGCTCGCTGGGGTCGAAGATTTTGACCTCACCACCCATAGCCTCGAGAAGCCGAGCGGCCTCGAACGTGAGGAGCCGGCTGTAGGAGCGCTCCCGAAGGGAGCCGTACAGCATCAGGAACCGGGGGCGATGCTGGGACGGTGCCGGCACGCGCAGTCGGTCCTGCGTCGGAACGTCGAAGAGGTCGGCCCGCAAGGCCGGGAAAGTGCTTTCCATCATCATCCACGCGCGGCACGCATGCCGCTCTCATACCAGTCTTGGGAGCGATTCACCACCGCGACGACTGCGAGCATCACTGGGACTTCGATGAGTACGCCCACCACGGTGGCCAGCGCAGCTCCAGACTGGAAGCCAAAGAGGCTGATGGCAGTGGCCACTGCCAGCTCGAAGAAGTTGCTTGCGCCAATGAGCGCCGACGGCCCGGCGACGCAGTGCTGCACGCCCATGCGGCGATTCAACCAGTAAGCCAGGCCGGAGTTCAGCACGACCTGAATCAGGATGGGCACGGCCAGCAGCGCGATGACCAGGGGCTGGTCGATGATGGCCTCGCCCTGGAACGCGAACAGCAACACGAGCGTCAGCAGCAGCGCGGAAATCGAGAGCGGTCCGAGCCTGCCCACGACCTGCTCGAAATGCTTCACGCCCTTGCGCAGCAGCGCCTTGCGCCAGACCTGCGCGATGACCACCGGAACGACGATGTAGAGGCCCACGGAGGTGAGCAGCGTGTCCCACGGCACCGTGATGGATGAAAGGCCAAGCAGGAGCGCCACGATGGGTGCGAACGCCACAACCATGATGGAGTCGTTCAGCGCTACCTGCGAGAGCGTGAAGTAAGGGTCGCCCTTGCACAGTTGCGACCACACGAAGACCATCGCCGTGCACGGCGCGGCAGCCAAGAGAATGAGGCCCGCGATGTAGCTGTCAATCTGGTCGGCAGGCAGGTACGGCGCGAACACGTGCCGGATGAAAATCCATCCGAGCAGCGCCATAGAGAACGGCTTGACAGCCCAGTTGATGAAGAGCGTCACGCCGATGCCTCGCACGTGCGACTTCACCTGGCCAAGAGCCCCGAAGTCAATCTTCAGGAGCATCGGAATAATCATGACCCAGATGAGCACGCCCACGGGAAGGTTCACCTTCGCGACCTCAAGTGCTGCCACCCCCTGGAAGAAGCCAGGCAGCAACTGTCCGAAGGCGACGCCGGCGACGATGCACAGCGCGACCCAAATGGTCAGGTAGCGTTCGAAGAATCCGATGGCAGGCTTCGCGGATGCCGCGGCCCCGGCCGCGATGTCGGTTGCGCTCATGTCAGGACTGCGAGATTTCGGTGAGAGCCTTCTGGAGCTCCTGGTTGCTCATGGTCTCCAGCGGCAGCTGCAGCAGCTGCAACATTCGATATGCGATGGCCTGCCGGGTGAGCTCGAACGCGTTCTTCTTGTCCGACTCGGGCGCATTCGACGGGTCCGGGTAGCCCCAGTGCACCTTGACCGGGCTGCCTGGCCAGTACGGGCACTGCTCCGCGGCGGCGCTGTCACACACCGTGATGACGACGCGCATCTCGGGGGCACCAGGCTCCGTGAACTCGTCCCAGCTCTTGCTGCTGTAGCCCTGCGTCGACACGCCAGCACTTGAGAGCGCTTCCAGCGCGTAAGGGTTGATGCGACCGCTCGGCGCGCTGCCGGCGCTGTACGCGCGCACGTCTTTGCCAAGCTTCGTGGCCAGGTGGTTAAGCATGCCTTCGGACAACACGCTGCGGGCGGAGTTGTGCGTGCACAAAATGAGGACGTTGGTGGTCATTGGTGCGGGACGTCGCGAACTTGTTTTTGGATGGCCAACCGGTCCAGGCGCTCGAGGGGCAGCGACCGCATGATGTCGATGCGTCGCTTCATCATCACTGCGACTTCGTGGAAGGCCTTGCGTTTGACTTCATCACTGCCTTCCACGGCTGCGGGGTCTGGCATGCCCCAGTGAGCGGTGATGGGCTGGCCGGGCCACGCAGGGCACACCTCGCCCGCGGCGTTGTCGCAAACTGTGATGACGAAGTCCATCACCGGCGCGCCGGGCTGGGCGAACTCCTGCCAGCCCTTGCTGCGCAGGCCGTCCGTTGGGATGCGCAGTCTGGCCAGTTCCTCGACGGCCAGTGGGTTGACCTTCCCTGTCGGATGGCTGCCCGCGGAGAACGCTCGGAAGCGGTCACCGGCTAGCGAGTTCAGCAGCGCCTCCGCGATGACAGAGCGCGCAGAGTTCCCCGTGCACAGGAACAGGACGTTGTACGGTTTCGTGGTCATAGCGGGCCTAGCAGCGGCAATCCGCGGCCGCGGGCTCCACTGCGCACTCGGCGCCCTGGCAGCAGTTCTCGGTCAGGTACCCGAGAAGCGAGCTCATCTGGTCGAACGCTGCTCGGTAGATGAGGTTTCGGCTCGCGCGCTCCTGCGTCGCAAGCCCGGCATTCGTAAGCTCTTTGAGGTGAAAGGACAACGCACTCGGGGAGACGCCAAGTCCCTCTGCCATCGTGGACGGAGTCATTCCCCTAGGTCCGGCAACCACAAGCGCCCGAAAGACCCGAAGGCGAATTGGCTGCGCGAGCGCGGCTAACGCTTTGACAACGGCTGTTTCATCCATGATTCAAGAATACTTGAATCATGGAAGGAGTGCAAGCGCCTCCCACTGCAGTCCGGCGCGGGGGCGGGATGCGCCTCATCCGGCGCCGGCCAAGGCAGGCGCTCTTCCGATGCCTCAGCTCCCGGGCGTCGCAACCAGCGTGCCCCGGAACTTGACCTTCTGCCCAACCGAGGCTCTACGAGCAGCCGAGCCTGCGTCTGGTGCCGCAGCGCAAGTCGCTTCCGGCTTCAGGCGCCGGGCGCGCTCCGCTCCTTGATGGCTGGCCAGTCATGAGCGACCGCGTCGCGATTCAATTCGCGCCCCTTTTTGCTCGTGGTCCAGTACGTGTCGGTCGAGCGAATCTCCTCCCAGGCCAGCTTCTCCGACGCGGTCAGAAGTGACGGAAAGACTTGAGCGAGGTTCACGAGGCGGTCTGACTCCCGTTCCGCCCACGTGAGTTCCAGCAGGTTCTTTGGAAGCTCCTCGCCGGGAAAGTCGACGAAGAGACCGATGTGCTCGCTGGAAAACAGGTTGTTCAGCGCCCGAATGAGGATGTCCGGCGCGGGCTCGTGATGAAGCCTGGACATGAGCGTCAGACCGAATCGGGTCTTCTCCGGGATGCGTGCGGTAAGGAAGCTGGACCTCGGGCCTCCGGGCGATTTCTTAGGCATATGTGTCATCAAACCCACGACCTCGCAATCATAACGCACAGTTTGAGTGACACAAAACCACAACATAGCGGATAATGGGCGCATTCGAACGGGCACCAGCAGATTCGAACTGCCCCCAGCGGAGAAAAAATGCTTAACGAGACAGAACTAGAGAGGCTCTTTGACGAGTGGAAGACTCCGGCCGCCGGCCGCAAGCTGATTCGTCAGATTCGGCAGGACGGCCCCGTGCGCCAGCTCCAGTACCGCTACGACGGTGTGCGCACCAGGTACATGAGCAAGAAGATGGGCCGGCCCCTACTGGCCGAAAGCCGCACCTGCGAGTTCCCTGGCATCTACCTGCGGGACCATGACCCGGAGACTGTGGAGCTCTGGCCGCAGCCATGCAAGTTGGACATCGAAGTGCGGGGTCCGAAGGGCGGCGCTACACGCCTGCAGCACACCCCGGACCTGTTTCTCATCGAGCACGGGTTCATCATTGAAGAGTGGCGGGAGCGCCCGCGGCTTGTCAGGCTCGCGGCCGAACACCCGGACCGTTTCTATTGCGACGAACAGGGTCGCTGGCATTACCGTCAAGTCGAGGAGTACCTGGCTGAGCGCGGTATCGAATACCGGCTCCGATGCTCTGACGAGCACCCACGCGTCCTGCTGTCCAACCTGCAGTTCCTCGAGGACTACAGCCTGGAAACCTCCATACCGGTTCCCATAGAGGAGCAGGAGCGTCTCGTGCGCCTGATGCAGGAGCATCACAAGATTGCGCATCTGTCGCTCCTGCACGAGCACGGGTTCAAGGCAGACCACGTTTTTCAGTTGGTGCTAACGGGGGACGTGTACGTCAACCTGGAAGAGACTGCCCTGCGCAATACGGGCGAGCTCATCATCTACCGCACAGAGTCTGTCGCACGCGCAGATGCAATCCTGAGGCTTGAGCAGGCCGGCATCCTTCCGGCGAGCGGATTCCAGCTGGCGGTCGGCACCCGCTTTGAGCTGGACGGCCGCCAATATCAGGTCGAGGTCCTGGGCAACACCAAGGTGCATGCGCGTGACCTGCAGTCTGGGGCAAGGGCGCTGCTTGAGGTTCAGGAACTCCTGGAACTGCATCGCCAGAACATGGTGACCGCTTCCGGGGTCCAAGCGGTGCGAAAGGACGTCGACGAAGGAGCTCTCTTCAGCGAACGACGCCTGGGGGAAGCGCTCAAGCGCCTGGAATGGCTGCAAAACCCGCAGGCCGCGCCTGTTTCCGAAAGGCACCTGCGACGTCTGCGCAGCAGGATAGCTGGCATTACGGCGCCACAGGACCAACTCGAGGCGCTCCTGTCCAGGAATACGGGCAACACCACGATGCGATTGCCTGAAGAGGCAATTGCCGTCGCGGAGCAGGTGATTGCAGGCTTCCACAACACGGAGAAGAAGCCGACGGTGCAGGCCACTTACAACAAGTACGTGGTTCTGTGCGACCAAGTCGGGGTCAAAGGAATGTCACGGGCGGCTTTCTACCGCTGGATAAAGGAGCACGAGGACGTCGTCGCGCGTGAGGGCAAGCGCATGGCGTATCAGAAAGCCCCCATCCCGCTCACCTTCGACTACCAGCACCCGGTGCACGGCGTGTTGCCCCATGAGATTTGCTACTGCGACCACACCATCCTGAACGTCTTCTTGAAGGGCAGCGACGAAACTGACCTTGGCAAGCCGACCATCACCCTCATGGTCGACGGTGCCCTGTCCATGTCCCGCGGCTTCTACCTATCGTATCGGCCCGCGAGCGCCGTCTCGGTGCTCATGTGCCTGCGAGATTACGTTCGCCGCAACGGCCGGCTGCCCCGCATGCTGGTGCTGGACAACGGCAAGGAGTTCCACAGTGCTGCGCTGCTGCAGTTCTGCTCGCTCTTCAACATCAATATCCGATGGCGCCGCCGCTCCCGCCCACGTGATTCCTCAATCATTGAACGCATGCTGGGCGCGACCGAGCAAGAGGTCATCGCGCAACTGGACGGCAACAGTCTGGCACTGAAAGACCCGCGCATGGTGTCTTCAACACACCTGCCGACCAAGCACATTCGCTGGACGCTACCGGGCCTCTACTACGCCATCGAGCACTTCTTGTTCACGGTGCATCCGCAACGCATCCACCAGCGCTTCGGAATGGCGCCGAGCGCCTATGAGAAGCGCCTGGTACTCGAATGCGGTGCTCGTGAACACGTCCTGGTTCGCTACGACTCGATGCTCCGTCTGCTCACCGCCCCGCATTCCGGCAAGCCCACCCGGCAAATTGACCGTCGGCGCGGCGTCTTCGTTGACGGCTACTGGTACTGGCACGACAAGCTCGCGCAGGCACGCAACAACGAGCTTGCGGTCGTGCGCGTCGAACTGTGGCGCGCCCGCGTGGTGTACGTGTGCTTTCGCGACATGTGGTACATCGCCGTGGCCCGGGATGCTGGCCAGTTGGAAGGCCGTCATCGACCGGAAATCGAGCTGCAGCGGCGTGAAGAAGCGAGGAACAGGCGCAACCTCGCCCAGCAGGACAAATCGTCATTGGAGAACTCGAAGCTGCGCTCCGAACTCTGGGACCCTCAGCGCTGGGACCCGCGCCTCCGCGAGCAGCTCTCGGAGATGTACCTGCTATATGAGCGCCTTGGGATGGCGGAGGTTTTGCCGGAGGCGAAGAATGCGCAGGGAGCGATGCCGCGCCTCGGTATGCAAAAGGGCAGCGAGCTGGAGCTCGTGCAGACCTTCGAGCTCGAGGCAGAGGCCGAGGGGGCAAAGCTCTTGTCCGCGCCGTCGCACAAGCCAGCCAGGACGGTTGTGACCCGCGCTGCGACTGCAGCACTCGCGCCTGAGCCTGAAACCGAGCCTGAGACGGTCACCGTCGAACAAGAAGGTTCAGGTGCCTCTGAGGTGGATGTCGTCGACGACGATTCCGACTACTTCTAACTAGAGACCGGAGCCAGATTCTGTTGCGCCACCAGCAGTGGCGCAGGGAAAAGCTGCGCCCATTGAGGCGCAAGAACCAGAAGGAGAGACAAATGGACGTCACGAACCAGACCCCTGAGCCCCAAGACAACACGCCTTTGGAGGGGGCAACTGAGAGCCTGCCGGCAGCCGCTGTCGCAGCTCCCGTCAGTGAGGCGGCCGCAGACGCGCCCAGTGCCAAGAAAGTCAGTGCGAAGGACTCCTGGGCCGTGGGACTCACCCAGGACATGGTCGAGAGGCAGCTGGCGTTCTACAACACCCGCGTGCGCCACCCGGCCATGGACGCACTTATTGACGACCTAATGCCGCTTCTGATGCCACATTCGGAGTCCAACATCATCGTGATAACGGGTGCGACCGGCGCAGGCAAATCGACGCTGACCACGGTGCTGCTCAAGTCCTTGTTTGAGGACTTCGCCCAGCTGATGGATGCAGACAAGTCGGCCAAGCCGCTCATCGCAGTGGAGGCGTACGCCAACGGCGAGACGAACCATGGCTTCAAAGGCCTCTTTCGCAGCATGGCGGAGCAACTCGAAGAGCCCGGGCTGAACCAGAAGGCGCCGAGCGTCATCGCGGACGGAAAGCTGAAGGTGAACCCGTACGGCAGACAGACGATTGACGGCCTGCGTCGCATCGTGCAGGACGGGCTCAAGGCGCGGCACACCCGGGTGGCTGTGATTGACGAAGCAGCTCACCTGCTTCGCTTCGCAAAGAACGCAGTCGCGATGGACACGCTCAAGAGCCTGTCGAATACCGCCGGCGGTGTGAAGTGGGTGCTGGTCGGCTCGTTCGACCTCTTCGACCTGATTGTCGAGGGCGGCCAGATTGCCCGCCGGGCGACCATCTTGAACCTGGAGCGGTATCACGTTGAGCGCAAGCAGGACCGCGAAGCCTTCCGCCTTATTGTGTCCAAGCTGCAGAAGAAATGGCCTTCCCCGCAGCAGCGCCCGAACTTCGTTGCTATCGCGGATGAACTGTTGGAAGTCTCGCTCGGATGTGTGGGCCTTCTCAAGTCGTTCATGCTGGATGCGTCTGCAATGCAGTTGCGTAATGACGGCGTCTGGAAGCCTGAGTTCCTCAAGAAGGCCGTCAAGGCAAACAAGCTGCGGCACCTCATTCGCAAGGAAATCGAGGCCGGTGAGGAGAAGGTGCGCGACGCCTTGTACGGCAACTCTCACTGGGACGATGAGACGTTCAGCAAGCTGATTAGCAAGATGGAGGTCGAGCGTGAGTGACCGCACCCTGTGCGCAAAGCTTCCTCTCCTGGGGTACGGCACGGGACAGGTGCAGTCGCTCTCGAGCTACTTTGAGCACCTGGCATTCGCACACAACATGCGGCCGAAGCAACTGGCCGCGCTAGTAGCCGAGCACACCGGTGCACTCACCACGGCAGCGGCTGTGTCAATGGTTACGAGAGACACTAGCACCCAACGTGGAACCGCCTCTACTCGGCAGTTCAGGTGTGCTATCGAGATGGCCACGGGCGCGAGTCTCGAGGCCTCCACGATGGAGTCGTTGCTGGATGCGGTTAGCGCAAAAAAGCTGACGCACGAATTCAAGCGGCGAGGGCGCTATTGCCCCGTGTGCATCCGCGAGGCTGGCGACGAGCTGCCCTACGGCAGGTTGCTTTGGGAGTTTGATGTGGTGCGCGCCTGCCCAATCCACAGCGTGCGCCTTCATCAGGCCGGAGAGTGCGCTGTCCCACAAGAAGAAGTCCTGCCATTGCATCAGCGCCCGACGATGCAGGGGGTCTGCAACCGCTGCGGGAGCATCGGTCACACATGCGACCCAAGGCCGCTCACCCCGGCGCCCGCGGAGGACCTCTGGGTCGCCAAAGAAGTGGAGGCCCTCTTGGCTGTTCGCGAGGACATAGATTTCAACCAGGAGTCCTTGAAGGCTGGCGTCTACGACATAGTCATTCGCATCTATGGCGGAAGCGTGGTCAAGGCGGCAATAGGGGCGGGCATGTCTCGGTCCGTTGTGTGTATGTGGTTCTCAGGCACACAGCCGGGGCTCCCAGGCGTTGTACAACTCTGCCTGAATGCGCAAGCCAGCGTAGTGGCAGCCTTCCGTGGCAAGTACGAGCGCAGCTCAACCCCGGGCGGATTGGGGATGCAACTCGCGCTTTCGAAGAAGTACCGGCGCTCGCCGTTCACGGACGAACAAATCAAAGAATTCCTTATCGAGGCGGCTGAATCTGACCAGCCTCCATCTCTTGAGGCTCTGGCGAGGCGGCACAACTTGAACGTGGACGTGCTGCGGCGGCGATTTCCCGAAGAGAGCCGGCTGCTCGGGTCTGCCTACGCCGCGTTGCGGGCCAGCCGTCATCAGAAGGAACTAGATAAGTACGCTGAGGTGTTCGCCTCCGCCGCTCGCTCGCTGAAAGCACGCGGTCGGCCCGTCAACAGGCGGACTCTCCAAGAGGAGGTCGGGGTGTACACGTTCAACAGCCGGTCGCCTCGAAAGCGGGCTTTAGACCAGGTGCTCGCGTGTGTCAGACCTGATTTGATGGGGAAAGAAGACAAAGCTTCCGTCAGTCTGAGCCGCGTGGAGAAGCTAATGACCAGCCTGATGGCCGGTCGAGCGAGCTCAGCGGTGCGACGTGCTTGAGTGAGCATCCACTGTCGATGGAGGCCGCGTGCGTCGTAGGCGAGGACGGACTATAAAAATTAGACTCACACCTTATAACTCGGTCCAGGTGGGCGGCAGCAGCTTTCGGAACCGCGCCTGAGCAGACGGCTGGCGAACTGAAGACATGCACGGGGACATCAGCAGTTCCGCCTCGCGTTGCAGCTCTCGCACGTACGGATGATGGAAAGCCGCATATCGCCAGACAGCAAACCGGCGAAGGAAGGCGCCTGCCGCAGCTGCTGAGCCTTGTGGGGCATCACCGCATTACGGTGGGCGAGGCGAGCTGACTGCCGGCTGCCGCGCGCCTGCGGCCGGCGAGCTAACAGCCACACTACCCGGGCCCCTTGTCACCCGGTTGGCTGTCAATCGCGAGTTCGCTTTCAGCCTGCTTCCCGTGAATTTCAGTAGGGTTGCTTGGGCCGGCCGCTTGCCTACTGGTTGAACGGCAGTATCTATACGAGCTCAAATGCGCTCTAAGGGGAACGTCGGCGCGCTGCCATTGGGGAACTAGGTCCTTCTATGCAAGACGTCCGTGTTTGAATGACCGAGCTGGTGAGAACTTTGCTCGCAAAGGACATCCGGACCGAGAAGCCGAGCAGGTGAGGCCATTCGACATGAGATTTCGCCGGGAGAACAGAGGTGCGCGAACCTCCGCCAGACTACCTGTTGTAGGCTCCTCAGCGTGAGTTGCCTGGCGCCAGACGACCAAAACGGGAAATCACAAAAGGGGACCGCGCCGCGAGATTCTTGCCAGAAGCGGACCTGAGCCGGAGATGAAGTGCTCGGCTAAGGGTGAAAATCGTCAGAAACGCGGACCGAAGGACTGAGATTTGGCGGACTTCCGGGCTGAGTTTTCACACAAACTCAGCAAAATGCCCACTCTTCAGTGGGCGTTTTTGTTTCCGCCTGATGGGTCTGCGGCCCGGTCGCGGATTCTCGGAACACGACGCACACCAGGGGTTACCAAGGCGCATTCCAACCCGAATGCCCCAGCCCACCCCATGCGAACCGAGATCCACGACCGCCAGCTCGACATCACAGCACTCCACACCCACCTCGCGGACATCGCAGACCCGAACAGCGAATTGCGCTCGCACAAGGTTGGGCGGCTGTATGCGAAGTCGGGACCTCGCCATGCCGCCGGCCGGTCCCGCAGCCGCCTGGCCTACCAGGCCGCTGGCGCCGAGTACCTGGACCGAAGCGTCACCCTGGCGCTGCGCGAACGCAAGGTCAAGAATGCGGTGTACGTGTGCAAATCCATCATGGCTGCCGCGCGCCCCGAACCCGACCGGGCTGCGGACGAGCCCCATCGCTACCGCGTCCGGCATGCACGTGCCATGGCGCAGATCATCGCGCTGGCGGAGCGGCCTGCGGCCCGCCCTCTCGGCTTCGAAGCGGCCGCCCTCATGGCGGCGGAGCACTGGCCCCACCTGTCCAGGCTGGACGACACCGGCGTTCGCCAATGGTGGGAGGCTGCCGTTCGCGACCAACTCGCGGCCGCGCGCGACGCCGATCCGAAGCTGGCCGACGCCAAGTCGCAGTCTGCCGTGGTTCCCGGCGCAGGCGATGCACTGAACGCGGGATGGTTCGAGCGCAAGGACCAGCCCGCCCGCCTCGACCCCGTTCCCTCTTCCGCGTCGAACATCGCCGAGCAGTCTGCCGCACAGGCGCAGCGCGAGGTCCAGACCCTGTGGCACCCGCGCCCCGCGACCGGAGCCCCGGCAGAACGCAAGCATGGCCCGGCCGCAGGGCGCAACGCCAGTCCCACCTCGGTCATGGTCCATTCGCCGCCGCTCAAGGCCGTGGCGACGCCGCCCGAACGCGAGGCGTCGGCGTCCGGGCGTGGGGCTGATCGCGCTGCCGCCCTGGGGGCCGCGAAGGCCCAGGGTTTCATGGACAGCCTGCTACACAGTGATCTCCAGGTCAGTGGCCTGGTGGCCAGCCTGAGCGCCAAGGACCTCCCGCACCTCATGCCCCTGTTGCGCAAGCAGGCCGATGCGCTCACGGCTTCCGCGGCCACGCCGCGCAATGCAAAGACGCAGGCGCAGGAGCAGCAGGCCTGGATCCGCCTGAGCCAGTTCTGTGGCGAGGCCTGCATCGACGACGCGGCGGGCGAGCATGCCTTCACGCGTGCCCAGGTCCTGCAGTTTCCCCTCAACCAGCGGCTCAACATGCTGGAGGCGGTGGTCGATGAGATCGCACGCTCCCAGAGCCCCGGGCCCAAGCGGACGGGGCCCCAGGCGTTCCAGGATACCAAGGCGCTCATCTGCCAACTCCATGGCCTGATGAACGCCTTCAGTGACAAGGAGCTGCTGCCGCCGGGCGACAGTGTCCGCGTCAAGGCGATGCGTGCGCAACTCCAGGCGATCCTCAAGAGCGACCCGGGCGCGGGCTTCACGCCCGCCCTGGCGAGCGAGGTCGTCAAGCTGCACCGCGAGGTCTATTCGGTGGACGGCAAGGCCGTCAAGGTCCAGTCCTCGCCCACGCTGAAGCAGCCCTTCGCCTTCAGCCCGGACCGCTCGACCCTGCACGTCAGCACCGCGCCCCGGCCGGCTTCCGAAACGACGGCGGACGTGACGCGCCAACTCCTCGTGGAGCTGGCCCGCAACTACCAGCAGCACTTGGTTCGGGCGCTGAGCCTCGACAGGCTCCCGGCGTCGGATGACCGTTACATGCTGGCTGTCACCCTCATCAACTGCAAGCCGCCGGCGATCGACATGGAGCTGCTCGGTAGCGGCTTTGATCGGTCCCTGCCCGAAAGCGCGCCCACCCGGCACGCGGCGCTGCACGCCAGGCTGGCCCTGGGCCACTGACGCGCGGACAGCAATCCGACAGGGCGCCGGGCGGACCGCGCCGGAACAATAGCGGATGCCCTTGCGCGTCCGCCTTGCCCAACCGTCCACACTGGCCCAGTTGTGTCGTGACCTCCACGCCGTCGCGGACCCACAGCACCACGCGCGCGAGCTTCGCTCGGACGGGCGAACCTTGTACGTCAAGCTGCGCAGCGCCTGCTGCCTGTTCAGCCGGGACGGCGCGCGCGACACGCACCGCCGGCGTGCCGTCGCCCTGGTCGGGGAGTGCCTGGGCCGTGACCTGAAGGCGCTGGGCGCGGCTGACCTGACGGACCGGCTGCTGACCCAGTTCCTGTCCGGCACCGGGGCGGGCCGGCCCGCCCCGGTCCGGATCGCCGATGTACTGGCGCTGGAGCGCGTGGTCGAGCGCGCGCACAGGCTGGCCGCTCACCTGCCGAGCTACGTGGCTGTCAAGACGGCGGCGGCCTGCGTGCTGGAGACGCGCCCGGCGCGACCCGTTGCCGCGATCCCGCCCTCGCTTGCCACGGTGTCCACGCCGTCCGCCAGCCAGCGCGCCGCCGAACTCCTCTCGCACGCCCGGCGCATCGCCGATGGCCCGGCGGGGCTGGCCGGTTCGCGGGACCCTCGGCCCGCCCTCCCGGGGGAATTTCTGCACTTGGCGGCCTCCTTCACCGCCGACGATCTCCTCACCCCGCAGGAAATTCGGCTGCACGACAGCTTTGTGGCGCAAGCCCGGCCCTTGCTGGAGAAGGCGGGTCCCGCCTGGCAGGCCTTCACCGTGCCCGAACTGGCCACTCTGGTCGAGCAGCTGGTCCACCTGCACCGGGTCACCTTCGGTTATGACGCGGTGGAGGTACAGTTCGACCGCCGCCTGCGCGAGGCGCCCGCCTGGTGCGCGCCGGGAGCCCCGGTGGTCCTGCCGACCCGGCAACCCGACGATGACGATGCGTTCGACGAATTCGTGCACCACCTCGTCCATGGCCTGACCCTGCGCTACCAGCACCACCTGGCGGCCCGCCTGCCCCCGCCCGGGGATCCCGGGTGGACCCTCGCCTGCCTGATGCGCGCCCACCAGCTCGTGCCCATGGACAGGCACCAGCTGGCCCGGCGCTACGACATCAAGTGGACCGCGGCGCGTGAGGCCTGGCTGACCAGCCCCAGCTACCGGCACGCCAACGCGCTGGCCGACCGTGTGTCCGCCCTGGCCTATGCGGCGCTGCCGGACGGCAAGGCCCGCCTGCCTCGGCTGGCGGAGCCCGGCAAGCACGGCTGAGGCATGGACGCGACACCAGCGTCCGCGCCGGACGGCGCCGCGTCCCGTGCTGCGGCAGGAGCGACTCCGCGCTAGCACTGGCCATCGACCCGGTCTTAGGGATTTGGCCTAAGCCGTGTCGGCGATTCACCCTGCTGTTCGAGGTCAACTCATCCTTACTATCTGCCCAACTCCCCCCATTGGGTTTGTGATGCCCCTGAATTCCTCTCCATTCCGCAACCGCGCCGGCCGTGCCGCCGGCCTGCTCCTGGTGACATGCCTGCTGGCTGGCCCCGCCTTGGCACAGGAGCCGACCCGGGTCCCGGCGTCGGCCGTCCTCGTCACCGGCAAGGTCCACGCCGCCGACAGTGCCAAGGGCTTCGCGCTGACTGCCGCCGTGCTGGAGAAGCTGCCCCAGAAGAGCTTCACCACCAACGCGCCCTGGACCAAGGCCCCGCAGACCTACACCGGTGTGCTGCTGCGTGACCTGCTGGCCCACCTGGGGGCCTCCGGCACCCAGCTGCAGGCCACTGCGCTCAACGACTATGCCGCCACCATCCCGGTGGACGACGCGCGCCAGTTCGACGTCATCGTGGCCTACAAGATCGACGGACAGCTCATCCCCGTGCGGGATCGCGGCCCGCTCCTGATCATGTACCCCTTCGACGCCAAGCCCGAGTTGCAGAACCGCCGGTACTACGAGCGTGCCATCTGGCAGCTCAAATCGGTGAACGTGCAGTAAACGCATGCTCAAGCAGCGACGTGCCTTCCTGCTGGCGGTCCTCGTGGCCATCAGCACCATCATGACGCTGGCGGCTGCCGTGTCGGGGTGGGTGCAGGTGCGTCGTGCCCAGGCCGTGCAGGCCAACAAGCTCGAGTGGAAGGACGCCGTCGCCCACACCGCCTTCTCCTTCGAGCGCCAGTTCCTGCAGTTCCGGGGGCGGCTGTCGGCCGTCATCGTCAGCGAGGGACGGGCGCAGGAGCAGGAAGACCTGGCCCTGCGTTGGGAGGTATTCGTCAGCCGCATCCGCTTGTTCCCGTCCACGCAAGGCATGGACAAGCTGGCCGAGGGCCAGGCCTACCAGGTGCTCATGCCGCGCCTGGAGAAGCTGGTGATCCAGGGAGACCGCCTGTTTGCCACGCGGCCGCTGTCGTTGCCTGAGGCCCGGGCCCTGCTCGAGTCCATGGACTCGATCGCCTATGACGTCCAAGGCATGTCGCGTGCCGCGGCCTCGGTCACGGTGGACCTGGTGGAGCAGCAGTTCGACGCCTTGCAGCAGCAGGCCATCCTCATTGGCGGCCTGGCTGCCTTGCAGGTCCTGCTCCTGCTCGTGGTCGGTGTCGCGCTGCGCACCTGGCAGAAGCAGCAGATCGACGCGCGGGTCCGCCTGGAGCAACTCGCCGGGGAGCTGAGCGAGGCCAAGCTGGCGGCGGAGACCGCGGCGCGCACCAAGAGCCAGTTCCTGGCCAACATGAGCCACGAACTTCGCACGCCTTTCCAGGGCGTGCTGGGCATGCTGCAGCTGCTGGAGAAAACGCCGCTCAGTCGCGCGCAGCAGGAGCTGGTGCTCACCGCGCGCGGGTCGGCCACGCACCTGCTGTCCATCCTCAACGAAATCCTGGACCTCTCCGCCATCGAGGCGGGCAAGGCCATCCTGCACCCCGCGCCCCTGGACCTGCATCGCCTGTGCAAGGAGGTCGAGGCCCCCATGCGCGTGCAGGCCGAGGAGCGGGGCCTGTCGCTGGTCGTGCATTTCGAATCCGAGATGCCCACCTGGGTGCTGGGCGATGCCACCCGCATCAAGCAAATCCTGTTCAACCTCCTGAACAACGCCATCAAGTTCACGCCCAAGGGCGAGGTCCGCCTGGACGTGCGCGGCACGCGCCAGGCGGATGGCAGCTTCCACCTGTGCCTGCGCGTCGTCGACACGGGCATCGGCATGGACGCCGAGACACAGGCGCGGCTGTTCCAGCGCTTCGCACCGGGCGACGGCAGCCTCACCCGCCGTTTCGGTGGCGCCGGCCTGGGGCTGGAAATCTCGCGCAACCTGGCGCGCCTCATGGGCGGCGACCTGGAGGCCACGAGCGAACTGGGCAAGGGCTCGCGATTCGTCCTCACCCTGCAGCTGCCGCCGGCCACGCCGCAGGAGGACGAGCCGCTGCCCGCCACGCCGGCCCGCGCCACCCCGCGCAGCCTGCGGGTCCTGGTGGTGGACGACCACCCGATCAACCGCCGCTACATGGGCCTGGTGCTGGAGAGCCTGGGCCACCACGCCATGTTCTGCGGCAATGGCCAGGAGGCACTGGAGGCCGTCCAGTCGCAGGAGCACGATGCCATCCTGATGGACATCCACATGCCCGTCATGGACGGCCTGGAGGCCACGCGCGCCATCCGCGCCCTGGGCGGGCGCTTCGCCGGCGTGCCGATCCTGGCCCTCAGCGCCGATGTCGTCGCCGGCTCGCGTGAGCGCGCCTTCTCGGCGGGCTGCAATGCCTTCCTGAGCAAGCCCATCCAGATCGAGAGCCTGGTGTCGGCGCTCGGCCTGGTCGAAGGGGAGGGGGCGCAGGAGCCGTCGCCCATGGCGGACGAGCCCGCACCGCAGCCGCAGGAGGCACCCAGCTGCCTGTCCCCGCGCTTCGGCGAAATGGCAGCGCGGCTGCCCAAGGCCCGCCTGCGCGAGCTCCTGGCCATGTTCTTCGCGGACGAGTCCCGCGCGCTGGCCGGCCTGCGTGAGGCGCTGCTGCAGGCAGACGGGTCGGTGGTCGGGGCGGCGGCGCACAAGTGCAAGGGCAGCGCGCGCCTGCTGGGCCTGCAGTCCGTCGCCGACGTCGCCGAGGAGGCCGAGGGCTGGGCGCGTGGCGAGGAATCGGCCCGTGAGCCCGAGGCCTTGGTGGAGGCCTTCGACGCGGCCCTCGCAGACAGCCGCCGCGCGCTGTCACGCTGGATGGCGGAGCCCGACGGCCAGCCGGCCTGAGTTCAGCCCCAGACCACCGAGCGCATCGACACCGAAGCGTGCTGGAAGCGGTCGTTGAAGAACCGCACCGGCTCGCCTTCATGGGTGGCGCCGGCGGTGTGCAGCAGTGGCAGGTAGTGCTCGTGGCTGGGGTGCGCGAGCGTCGCGGTGTCCCCCAGCGACTGGAAGTCCGCCAGCGCCTGCGTGTCCCCCTGCTCGATCCATTGCGTGACCTGCCGGTCGAACGCGATCGCCCAGTCGTAGGCAGCCCCGACGGGCGCATCGCGGCGCATCACGCGCAGGTTGTGGACGATGTTCCCGCTGCCCACGACCAGCACGCCGCGCTCGCGCAGCGCGCGCAGGCGGCGACCCATCGCCAGGTGTTGCGCGGGTGGCAGGTCCCAGTTCAGGCTCAGTTGCACCACCGGGATGTCGGCGTGCGGGAACAGCGGCTGCAGCACGCCCCAGGTGCCGTGGTCATAGCCCCATTGGTGGGTGTCGATGCCCACGCCCGCATCGGCCCATTCGGCGCACAGCTGCGCCACGGCCTCGGGTGCGCCAGGCGCCCGATAGTGCTGCGCGAAGAGTTCGTCGGGAAAGCCGCCAAAGTCGTGGATGGTGGGCGGCTGCGCCTGGCCTGTCATCCACCAGCCACGCGTCAGCCAGTGGGCCGACACGCACAGGATCAATTGCGGTCGCGGCAGCGACAGGCGCCATTGCTCGCCCAGCGCGCGCAGTGCGGTGCGGAACGGGTTGTCGGTGATCACGTTCATCGGGCTGCCGTGGCCGAGGAACAACACGGGCATCCGGGCAGAGGGCTGCAGCAGCGGCATGGATCGGACCGTGCGTGGCGGGGAAAGAGGGGTGGCGCGGCTGGCGGGGATCGAACCCACGACCCTTGGCTTCGGAGGCCAATACTCTATCCACTGAGCTACAGCCGCGCATTGAAAGCCTTGGCATTATCACCCATGCGCGAGCCGTCCCGCGAACCGGCGCGATGGAAAAAAGGAGCCTGTCAGGCAGGACCCTATAATGAAAAGTTGATTTCTTCAGAATCATCAGAAGGCCAGAACCTCCCGAGGAGACCATGAGCGACATCAATCAGGAAGAAGCCCACACCGGCCCCATCAAGACGCCCAAGCAACTGCTGCTCGCGGCGTTCTTTGCGTTCGTGGTACCGGTGTTCATCATCATCGGGCTCGTCGCCTACGTCGTGTCCGACAACAAGCCGGCCGGCAGCGTGCAGGCCGAGCGCTACGCGCTGGGCGGCATGACCGCGCAGGACATGGAGCGCGGCGTCGCCGAGCGCCTGCGCAAGGTCGGCAGCGTGGAAATCCGCGATGCCAACCGCGCCCTCAAGTCCGGCGAAGAGGTATTCAAGGCCCAGTGCGCCGCCTGCCACACCTCCGGTGCGGCCGGTGCGCCCAAGGTCGGCGATGCCGGCGCCTGGGGCGCGCGCATCAAGCAGGGCTTCGACACCCTGCTGGCTTCCGCGCTCAAGGGCAAGGGCGCCATGGGCGCCCAGGGCGGCGGCGACTTCGAGGACCTCGAGATCGCCCGTGCCGTGGTCTACATGGCCAATGGCAGTGGCGCCAAGTTCGCCGAGCCTGCAGCGCCCGCCGCTGCTGCGTCGGCAGCCTCCGCCGCCAAGTAAGACAAGACGGCGCCGCTGCCTGCGGCGTGTCGAATGAGCCGGCGCCCGCGCCGGCTTTTTCGCGTCCGGCGTCCGGGCGTCAGCCCGCCGACGTGCGCTGGCTGGCCGGGCTGCGCACGAACCCGAAGCGCGCGGGCAGGTCGGCGGCGCGCACGTCCTGCGGTTGCCAGCGGCCCGACTCCACCGCCTCGGCGGCCAGGGCCATGTCCAGCGTATGCACCAGGCCGAACCCGATGCCGGTGTCCAGGTACAGGCGTCCCGCCTCGTCCAGGTAGCAGCCGGTCACCTGCGCCGGCTGGCCGGTGTGGGCCGTCACCTGGCCGTCCGCGCCAATGCGCAGGACCAGGGGTGCGTCCTCCAGCTCCACGTACACGCGCTGGGGCCCGTTCTGGAAGAACCAGCAGCCCTGGCCATCGCGCTCGTAGTTGCGGTGGATGAACTCGATCAGCTTGTCGTGCCGCAGCAGCGCCCCGCGTGACTGCGGGAACGGCCCCTGCGCCTGCACGCGGTCATCGCGCATGTGCCAGCCGCCGCGCGCGTCCAGCCCCAGCCACCCGTAGCAGTGGGGCACATGGGGCCACTTGGCCATGGCTTGCCGGACGATGTCATCCATGAGGCCAATGATAGGCGGGCCGGGCGGCGGCGGCCTGCCTCAGCGCAGGAAAGCGTCGTAACCGGTCTTCAGGATCAGCGCGGACACGACCACGATGAACATGCCGCGTACGAAGCCCGCGCCGTGGCGCAGCGCCAGCCGGGTGCCCACCAGGCTGCCCGCGACGTTGCACACCGCCAGCACCACGGCGTAGTGCCACCACACATGCCCCTTGATCGCGAACAGCGACAGCGCCGCCAGGTTGGTGGCGATGTTCAGCAGCTTGGCTGCGGCCGAGGCGTGCAGGAAGTCATAGCCCAGCACGCGTACGAACAGGAAGATGAAGAAGCTTCCCGTGCCGGGTCCGAAGAAGCCGTCATAAAAGCCGATGCACAGGCCGATGGCCATGGCCGCCAGGCGCTCGGCGCCGGCGGTCAGGGCCGGGGCATGGTCGCGCCCCAGCTCCTTCTTTGCCAGGGTGTATGCCAGCACCGCCACCAGCACCAGCGGCAGCAGCTTGCGCAGGAAGTCCGGCGCCACCACGGTCACGGTCCAGGCGCCCAGGAAGCCGCCGGCCAGGCCCATCGTGGCCGCAGGCAGCAGGCTGCGCCAGTTCATGGTCACGCGCCGCCCGTATTGCAGCGCCGCGAAGGCCGTGCCCCAGACCGAGGCGCTCTTGTTCAGGCCGAACAGGCTGGCGGGCGGTGCCGAGGGAAAGATGGCGAACAGGGCGGGGGTCAGGATCAGGCCGCCGCCGCCGACGATCGAATCCACGAAACCGGCGCCCAGCGAGGCCAGCGCCATCAAGAACAAGTCCATATCACCGGGATTGTCCCGGAAAAAACAAAGGCGCCTTGGGGGCGCCTTTGCGGGGGTTCACCGGGGTCGCCGGTGAACGCATCTTGTTCTGGGTTCTGGTTGTCTCCGATGTCTCCTCGGACCTCTCGCCTTTGCGCCGTCGTTGCGGCAGCGAGTAACGAGACTGTACCTAGGTTCTACCCGGATGAGCATCAGGACTAACCCGTGGTCGCCTGCCTGGCGTCCGCCAGGATCCATTCGCTGGCCTTCTCGGCCATCATCAGCGTGGGCGAATTGGTGTTGCCGCTGGTGATGGTGGGCATCGCGCCTGCGTCCACCACCCGCAGCCCGGCGACGCCGCGCACGCGCAGCTGGGCGTCGAGCACCGCCATCGGGTCGCCGTCGGCGCCCATCTTCGTCGTGCCCACCGGGTGGAAGATGGTCGTGGCGATGTCGCCGGCCAGGCGTGCCAGTTCCTCGTCGCTCTGGTACTGCGGCCCGGGGCGCCACTCGGTGGGCTGGTACTTCGCCAGCGCGGGCTGCGCCGCGATGCGCCGCGCCACCCGCAGGGAATCGGCGGCCACCTGCCGGTCCTCGGGGGTGCTCAGGTAGTTCGGTGCGATCGCCGGCGCCTCGCGGAAGTCGTTGCTGCGAATGCGCACCGTGCCCCGGCTGGTGGGGTTGAGGTTGCACACGCTGGCCGTGAAGGCGTCGAACCGGTGCAGCGGCTCGCCGAAGGCGTCCAGGCTCAGGGGCTGTACATGGAACTCGAGGTTGGGATGCGGCTGCTCGGGGCTGCTGCGGGTGAAGGCGCCCAGCTGCGACGGCGCCATGCTCATGGGGCCGCTGCGCTTGACGGCGTACTCCAGGCCGATCTTCATGCGGCCCCACCAGCTGGCGGCGAGCGTGTTGAGCGTGGGCACCCCCTGCACCTTGAACACCGAACGGATCTGCAGGTGGTCCTGCAGGTTGGCGCCCACGCCCGGCATGTCGCGCACCACCGGGATGCCGTGGGCCTGCAACAGGTCGGCCGGGCCGATGCCCGAGTGCTGCAGGATCACCGGCGAGCCGATGCTGCCGGCCGACAGCACCACCTCGCGCGCGGCCTGCGCCACCACCATCTCCTTGCCGGTCCACACTTCCACGCCGGTGCAGCGCGGCGTGCCATCCTCGCCGGCCTCCAGCACCAGGCGCTTCACATGCGCGCTGGTCCACATCTCGAAGTTGGGGCGCCCGTAGCAGGTGGGCCGCAGGAAGGCCTTGGCCGTGTTCCAGCGCCAGCCCGCGCGCTGGTTCACCTCGAAGTAGCCCACGCCTTCGTTGTCGCCGCGGTTGAAGTCGTCGCTGGCGGGCACGCCGGCTTGTTGCGCGGCCTGGGCGAAGGCGTCCAGGATGTCCCAGCGCAGGCGCTGCTTCTCCACTCGCCACTCGCCGCCAGCGCCATGCAGCGCATCGGCGCCCTTGTGGTGGTCCTCATGCCGCTTGAAGTACGGCAGGCACTGCTCCCATCGCCAGCGGGCGTCGCCGGTCAGCTGCGCCCACTGGTCGTAGTCGCGGGCCTGTCCGCGCATGTAGATCATGCCGTTGATGCTGGAGCTGCCGCCCAGCGTCTTGCCGCGGGGGTAGCGCAGCGCGCGCCCGTTCAGGCCGGCCTCCGGCTCGGTGTGGAACATCCAGTCCGTGCGCGGGTTGCCGATGCAGTGCAGGTACCCCACCGGGATGTGGATCCAGTGGTAGTCGTCCTTGCGCCCGGCCTCGACCATGAGCACGCGCGTGCCCGGGTCGGCCGACAGGCGGTTGGCCAGCAGGCAGCCGGCCGTGCCGCCGCCGATGATGATGTAGTCGAATGTCGTGTCGCTCACTGCGCTTGTCCCCTCGTTATCCCCCGAGCATACAGAGCGCAACCTGCACCAGTCCTCATTCACGAGCCCTCACGTCCCCGGCCCTCGTGGAAAGGGATCGACCGGGCCACGCAGGGCGCACCTGGGGGCAGGCGCCCGCGGGCCGCTTCGAGGGGTCATTTGCTGGTGGGCATGACGAACTCGGCGCCCTTGGAAATGCTCTCCGGCCAGCGCTGCATGATGGACTTCTGCTTCGTGTAGAAGCGCACGCCCTCCTCGCCGTAGGCGTGCATGTCGCCGAACAGGCTGCGCTTCCAGCCGCCGAAGCCGTGCCAGGACATGGGCACGGGAATCGGCACGTTGATGCCCACCATGCCCACCTGGATGCGGCGCGAGAACTCGCGGGCGATGTGGCCGTCGCGGGTGAAGCAGGACACGCCGTTGCCGAACTCGTGGTCATTGATCAGGTTCACCGCGGTGGCGAAGTCCGGCACGCGCACGCACGACAGCACCGGGCCGAAGATCTCTTCCTTGTAGATCTTCATGCCGGGCGTCACGTGGTCGAACAGCGTGCCGCCGAGCCAGAAGCCGCCCTCGCAACCGGCGCCGGCCTGCTGGCCGTCGAACACGCGGCCATCCACCAGCAGCTGGGCGCCTTCGGCCACGCCGGCGTCGATGTAACCCTTGATGCGCTGGCGCGCTGCCTCGGTCACGATCGGACCCATCTCGGCGGCCAGGTTCTCGCCGTCCAGCACCTTCAGGGCGCGGGTGCGTTCGACCAGCTTGGGCATGAGGCGCTCGGCCACGTCGCCCACCAGCACGGCGACCGAGATGGCCATGCAGCGTTCGCCGGCCGAGCCGTAGGCGGCGCCGATCAGGGCGTCGACGGCCTGGTCGATGTCCGCATCGGGCATCACCACCATGTGGTTCTTGGCGCCGCCCAGGGCCTGCACCCGCTTGCCGTGGCGGGCCCCGGTCTCGTAGATGTAGTTGGCGATCGGCGTGGAGCCCACGAAGCTCACCGCCTTCACGTCGGGGTGGTCGAGCAGCGCGTCCACGGCCTCCTTGTCGCCCTGCACCACGTTGAACACGCCATCGGGAAGCCCCGCCTGGCGCAGCAGGTCGGCCATGAACAGCGACGGCGACGGGTCGATCGGGCTGGGCTTGAGCACGAAGCTGTTGCCCGTGGCGATCGCCACCGGGAACATCCACATCGGCACCATCACCGGGAAGTTGAACGGCGTGATGCCGGCCACGACGCCCAGGGGCTGGCGCATCGTCCAGTTGTCGATGCCGGTGCCCACCTGGTCGGTGAAGTCGCCCTTGAGCAGTTGCGGGATGCCGCAGGCGAACTCCACGATCTCGATGCCCCTCGTCACCTCGCCCTGGGCGTCGGTGAACACCTTGCCGTGCTCGGCCGTGATCATGTGGGCCAGGGTGTCGCGGTGCTGGTTGAGCAGCTCCAGGAACTTGAACATCACGCGGGCGCGGCGCAGGGGCGGTGTGTCGGCCCAGGCCGGGAAGGCAGCTTGTGCGGCAGCCACCGCCGCGTTCACGTCCGCCTGGCTGGCCAGTGCCACCTGGCCGGTCACACGGCCGGTGGCCGGATGGGTCACCGGGGCGCGGCGCGTGCTGCGCCCGGCGGCAACGCGGCCGGCGATCCAGTGGTCGATGGAGGCGACGCCAGCGGCGGCCGGGGTCAGGTCGGGAGCATTCATGACGGGGGGCTTTCAGTGCGGGTTGGCCAACAGTCTAGGTGCAGCCCCCCGGCCTGGAAATGCCGGATTTCCGACCACATTGTTTGCCATGGTGAACAATGGAGCCATGACCACCCCTGCCTTCGCCGACCTGCACCTGCTCACGGTGCTGGCCCAGACCCGCAGCTACACCCAGGCCGCCCGGCGGCTGGGCCTGTCCAAGGCCACGGTCAGCCAGCGCATCGTCGACCTCGAGCGCGCGGCGGGCGTGCCCCTGGTGCGCCGCACCACGCGCTCGGTGGGGCTCACGCCGGCCGGCCAGCAGCTGGTGGACGACACGCAGGCTGCCTTCGAGCGCATCGAGGAGGGGTTCTCGCGCATCCGTGACCTGGCCGGCTCGCCCCGTGGCCTGGTGCGACTGACGGCGCCGGTCGCCCTGGGCCGCCAGCATGTCGCGCCCACGCTGCCAGCCTTCCTGCGCCAGTACCCCGAGGTCCGGCTGGACCTGGACCTGAGCGACCGGCTGGTGAACCTGGCGCAGGAGGGCTTCGACCTGGCCATCCGCCACACCCAGGAGCCGCCGCAGACCCATGTCGCCTGGGCGCTGTGTCCCACCCGCTCCCTGCTGGTGGCCAGCCGGGACTACCTGCGCCGCCACGCCGCGCCCTCGCATCCCTCGGAACTGGCCGCGCACGCCTGCCTGGCCTACCCGCGGGATGCCGGCAGCCAGACCTGGTCGTTCGAGCGGGAGGTGCGCCGGCGCACCGAGCGGGTGGCGGTGCCGGTGGGGGGGCCGCTGCGGGCCAACAACAGCGAGGTGCTGCGCGATGCCGCCCTGGCCGGCCTGGGCATCGCCCTGCTGCCGGACTTCAGCGCGGCCAACCCGCTGGCGTCCGGCGAGTTGGTTGCGGTCCTGCCGGACTGGCGCCCGCTGGGTTTCTTCGGGGAGGGGATCTATGCCATGCGGCCCTGGACCCCCCGGGTCCCCCGGGCGGTCCAGTGCCTGGTCGACCACCTGCGCCAGGCCCTGGCCGGCGGCTTTGGCAGCCCCTGAGGGTCAGCGCGCCGGTGCGGGCTGGCTGCGGGTGCTGAGCTGGCGCATCAGCGCCAGCAAATCGGTGGCCTCGGCGAGGGGCGGCGGGTCCGCCTCGACCAGCTTGCGCACCATCTGGTCGGTCGCCCGGGCTTCCAGCAGGCGCATGGTCCACTGGTTGACGCTGCGGCTGGCCACCGGTTTGGCGAACAACTTTCGCATCGCGGTATGCCGGGGGTCCTGGGCGATCCGCCACATCACCTGGCTGAGCGTGTCCTCGGGACCTTCGAGCAACTGTGCGAAATGGTCGCCGGTGAACAGCAGCAGGCCGGTCAGGCCGTGTCTCTCGTTGTTGCGCTGGCAGGTGGCGTGGAGGTCGCGAACCTGGCGGATGTCCGTGAGCAGGCAGCGGCTGACGTAGAACACCTGGCTCAGGCGGGCCTCAGGGGTCGGGGGGATCAAGGCAATGGCTTTCTGGCCGCGTCTCAGGGCATGGCGGCGGGCCGCTGACTATGCCTCATCCGGGACCCGGCGTCATCGCAGCCGAAGGTATTCGTCCCGCCCGGCCAGGCGGCGCTTCGCTGACGAACGGCTGAGTTGAGTACTTGCGCCTGCCGGGCTTCGAGACCACAATGAATCAGCAATAAGTACTCATGGAGCGGGGTCGATGAATCAGAATTGGTCAAACGGCTATGTCGCCGACCTCACCTATTCCCACGGCTACTACCACGAGCTCGCCCCCGCCTTCATCCGCTTCTTCCTGCTGCTCAACGGCCTGGCCAACGCCTCCCGGGGGGGCGACTACCACTACTGCGAGCTGGGCTACGGCCAGGGTGTCTCGGCCAACCTGCATGCCGCGGCCAACCCCCGGGGCCGGTTCTGGGGCACGGACTTCCAGCCGGACCATGCCTTGTTCGCCCAGGGCATGGCCCGCCAGGCCGGCGTGCAGGCCCACTGGATGGCCCGCAGCTTCGAGGAAATGCTGGACGCCGACCTGCCCGAGTTCGACTTCGTCACGCTGCACGGCGTGTGGTCGTGGATCCATGCGCCGGCCCGCCATGCCATCGTCGAGTTCCTGCGGCGCAAGCTCAAGGTCGGCGGCGTGGTCTACATGAGCTACAACATCATGCCTGGCTGGTCGGCCGAGAAGCCCTTGCGCGACCTGTTGTGGCTGCACTCGGAGGTGGGGGGCGCGCGGGGCGACTCCACCGCCCGCCGCATCCAGGGCGCGCTGGAGTTCGCGCAGCGCCTGCGCGGTGGCCGCGCCGCCTACTTCGAGCAGAACCCCAAGGCCGGCCAGATGCTGGACGACATGATGCGCGACGACGTGCACGTCGTCGCGCACGAGTACTTCAACCGCTCCTGGCACATCGTCTACTTCGCCGAGCTGGCCGAGACACTGGAGGCTGCCGGACTGGGCTTCGCCTGCTCCCTGCACAAGTCCGACCTGGTGGGCGAGGTGCTGCAGCGCCGCCAGGCCTGTGGGCTGCCCCTGAAGGACGGCAACGTTGCCCTGCGCGAGACCACCAACGACTTCATCCTGAACCGGCGCTTCCGCCGAGACGTCTTCGTGCGCGGCGCCGACCGCATCGGCCGGCCCGAGCGCGAGGCCCTGCTGCGGCAGGTCGCCCTGGTGCTGCTGCGCCCGGCCAGCACCATCGCCACCACGGTGCAGACGCCCTACGGGAGCGTGGCGCTGGATGCCGGCATCGTCGGCAAGATGCTGCACGTGCTCGAAGGCGCGAGCGGGCCGGTCACCCTGGACCGGGTCATCGCCCAGGGCGAGCTGGCTGACAGCCCGGTCGAGCGCGTGTTCGAGACCGCCGCGGCGCTGGTGGCGCAGAACCAGGCCTTCCCCGTCTTCCCCGACGACCTGCAGCGCGCCGGCGACGCCCGTGCCCGGGCCATGAACCGGGCCATCGCCGAGCGCGCCCGCGAGGACGACACGCTGCGTTACCTGGCCTCGCCCGTCACGGGCCATGCCGTCGACACCACGCACACGGACCGGTTGTTCCTGCTCGCCTGGGACCGCGGCGCCCGTACCCCTGCGCAGCTGTGCGCAGCGGCGCTGCCCTGGCAGCAGGCCTTCACGGGCGGCGATGCCGAGACCGCGCGCGCCGACCTCGAGGCCCGCGCCGCCCAGTTCTTCGAGCATGTCCTGCCGCTGTGGCGCCGCCTCGGCCTGGTGGACACCCGGGACAAGCCCGGGAAGAAGGGGGCCGCATGACCGTTGCCGCGCTCACCGCACTGACCTCGCTGAAGGACCGCGTCGTTTCGCAACCGGCCGCCGACGCGCCGGCGATCTGGATGCCCAACGACCGCTGGCGCCTGTACGGCGTCCACCCGAGCTTCGCGGGGGCCTTCGCCCGCTTCCATGCGCGCAACAAGCACCACCTGCGCATGGCCATGAGCCTGGTGCCCGAGCTGGAGCAAGCGGCCCACTGGGAAGGCGAGCTGCCTCGCCGCCTGCAGGCCATGCAGCAGGGTCAGGCAGTCCACCTCGTGGGCTTCCTCAAGGAGGGTGACGGCTGCGAGATCGGGTGCCTCACCAGCTTCTGGGCCATCGAGCACGGTGACTTCCAGGCCTGCACGCTCAGCTTCCTGCTGGACCAGTCGCTCGAGGGCCGCAGCCTCATGTTCTCGGCCGTGGCACCCGCCGTGCGCGAGGTGCTGGCGCGTTACCAGTTGCACCGCATCATGGCCACCCACCTGCCCGAGAACCTGCGCAGCGCCGCGTTGCTGCGCCGCCTGGGCTTCGTGGTCGAGGGGTATGCGCGCGACTTCGTGAAGGTCAATGGCCAGTGGCGGGACAACGTGCTGCTGTCCCTGCTGTCCGACGAGCCGCGGCGGCCCTCGGCCTGACGGCGCCGTTTCCCTGCAGGCCCGGCTCACCTGCCACGCCCCGTGCGGGCGTCAAACGAACACCGAGGCGCCCGGTCGGCCGTCGGGTGGGGCTGTCGCCGGCGGGGCATGTCCGCCCGGCGCGTCCCCGGCAGGCGATTCGCCCAAAAAATGATCTTGCCGCCAGCGCGCCGCCACCTCGGCGATGGCCCGCAGGCTCTCGCCCAGCGCCTCGCAGCGGGCCTCGTGCAGGGTGCAGGCGTATTGCAGTACCACCTCACCCGTCACGGGGTTGCGGCTGAAGCAGGGCGCATGGGGGCCGAGCATGAGGAAGTTGGCGTCCAGCAGGGCATGCCAGGTCTGCAGTTCGCGGCCGGCGGGCGGTGCGCCGAACTCGACCAGCACGAACACGGCCGGCGCCGTTCCGGTGGTGCCCTCCACCACGCTGATGTCCACGTCCTGCAGGGTCAGGGTGAAGCCGGTCAGGCCGTTCGCGTCGGGGTGCAGCGCAGGCGGCGGGACGCCGAACAGGCCGCACACGCCTTCGCACAGGACCTGGAAACTCGCCACCGCCATGCCGCACCTCTCGCTGCCGGATCCACCGGAACCCGCAGGGTACCGGGACGGCGCGCCAGCAGGCTGAACCGGCCTGACGGGCTCAGCGCCCGCCCGAGACGTCCATCAGCGTCATGGTGGTGTAGCTGGCTTGCGCCGAGAGCAGCCAGACGATGGCGTGGGCCACCTCCTCGGCGGTGCCGCCCCGTTGCATCGGCACCTGGTGCGCCAACTGCTTCACACGGTCCGGCTGGCCACCGGAGGCGTGGATGTCCGTCTCGATCAGGCCAGGGCGCACGGCATTGACGCGGATGCCTTCGGCGCCGACCTCCTTGGCCAGGCCGATGGTGAAGGCATCGATCGCGCCCTTGGCCGCTGCATAGTCGACATACTGCCCCGGCGCGCCCAGGCGCGCCGCCGCGCTGGACAGGTTGACGATGGCGCCGCCCTGCCCGCCATGGCGCGTGCTCATTCGACGGATCGCCTCGCGCGAGCACACCAGCGTGCCCATCACGTTGATGTCGAACATGCGCTTCCAGCGCGCCATGCTCATCTCGTCGATGCGGGCCGTCACATCGACCACGCCGGCGTTGTTCACCAGTGCCGTGAGGCGGCCCAGCTCGGCGTCGATGCGGGCGAACATGGCCAGCACCTGGTCCTCCTGCGCCACGTCGGCCTGCACGGCGATGGCCGTCCCGCCCTCGGCGCGGATACGGCCGACGACCTCGTCGGCGGCGGCCGCGTGGGTGGCGTAGTTCACGGCCACGGCATGGCCTTGCCGCGCCGCGAGCAGTGCCGTGGCGGCGCCGATGCCCCGGCTACCCCCCGTGACCAGCAGGACTTGTTGCATCGAGAACCTCCAGAGCGCATGGCGCGGTTAAGCTTCAGCCCGATTAAATCAAAGGCCTGGCGCCTGCGGGTGCCGCCACCGGAGACGACGCATGACCCAACGGATCGACTACCACTTCGCCCCCAACAGCCCATGGACCTACCTGGGCCATGAGCGCTTCGTCCGCCTCGCGCGGGAGGCAGGGGCCCCGGTGCGGGTCCTGCCCGTGGACCTCGGTGAGGTGTTTCCCGCCACGGGCGGCCTGCCGCTGCCCAAGCGTGCGCCGCAGCGCCAGGCCTACCGCCTCATCGAGCTGCGCCGCTTCTCGCAGCACCTGGGTGTGCCGCTGAACCTGCAGCCGAAGTTCTTCCCGGTCCGTGCGGACGATGCGGCGCGCCTGATCGTGGCCGTCGACCGGGAGGACGGCGCCGACGCCGCCCTGCGCCTGGCCGGTGCCGCCCTGGCGGCGGTGTGGGTGCAGGATCGTGACATCGCCGACGAAGCCACCCTGGCGGCGCTGCTGCAGGAACAGGGCTTGCCGGCCGGGCGGCTGGCCCAGTCGCGTGACGAGGCGACACAGGCCCGCTACCTGGCCAATACCCGGGAGGCGATCGAGGCCGGCGTCTTCGGCGCCCCGAGCTACGTGGTCGATGGCGAGATCTTCTGGGGCCAGGACCGACTGGACTTCCTCGCGCGCCGGCTGCAGGCCGCCTGAGGCGGCGCGGGCGCACCAATCTCAACACAAGGAGCAACCATGGGTGAATTCATCGACCTGCAGGCCGCCGACGGCCAGTCCTTCCCGGCCTACGTGGCGCGCCCCGCCGGCACCCCCAAGGGCGCCGTCGTGGTGCTGCAGGAGATCTTTGGCGTCAACTCGCACATCCGCTCGGTGGCCGACGGCTACGCGAAGGAGGGCTACCTGGCCGTGGCCCCGTCGACCTTCCACCGCGTCAAGCCGGGTGTGGACCTGGGCTACACCGAGCAGGACATGCAGGCCGGCTTCGCGCTGAAGATGGCGGTCGAGGCCCTGCCCGCGCCCGGCGTGATGCAGGACATCCAGGCCGCCATCGACCACGCCGCCCAGGCCGGCAAGGTCGGCGTGGTCGGGTACTGCTGGGGCGGTCTGCTGACGTGGCGCACCGCCTGCACCCTCGACGGCGTGGCCGCGGCCGTGCCCTATTACGGAGGCGGCGTGACCACGCCCGATGAAGTCGCCCGCACGCCCCGCGTCCCCGTGATGGCGCATTTTGGCGACCAGGACCACTGGATCCCGCTGGAGGGCGTGGAAGCGTTCAAACGGGCCCACCCCCAGGTGGAAGTCCACGTCTACAACGCCAACCATGGCTTCAACTGCGACCAGCGCGCCTCCTGGAACGAGCCGGCCGCCCGCCTGGCGCGCGAGCGTACGCTGGCGTTCTTCGCGAAGCACCTGGCCTGACGCCCGTGGGGGCGCGGCACTGCCGCGGCTGCCTGCCTCGCGCCGGCGGCTTTGCGCCAGGCGCTCAGCGGCTGCCGCGTGACAGGTAGCGCTTGCGCCAGAACACCAGGCCCATGACCGCCGCCACGGCGATCATGGCGCCCAGGGTGACCCAGAAGCCGATGGCCTGGTGCAGCAGCGGCATGGCGTCGAAGTTCATGCCGAAGATGCCGGTGATCAGGTTCAGCGGCAGGAAGATGGCCGTCAGCGCCGTGAGCGTGCGCATGATGTTGTTGGCGCGGTGGCTCTGCGCCGAGAAGTGGATCTGTACCACCGCCTCCGCGCCCTGCTCCATGCGCCGCACCTGGTGCACCACGCGGCCCACGTGCTCGATCACGTCGTTGGCCCGGGCCACCAGCGCGTCGCGCTCAGCCTGCGAGACCTGGGGCGGCGGCTGCTCGCGCGCCGTGTCCAGCCACTCCTGCACCGCGTCCTGCTGGTCCTCGCACAGGTCCTCCAGCCGGTGCAACTCGGCGCGCGCGATCATCAGCGCCCGCCAGTCGGCCTTCTCGCCACCGGGCTGCAGCAGCCCCTCCTGCCACTGCCCCAGCTCGCCGGCCAGCTGCTTGCGCAACTCCAGGTAGCCGTCGACCATCACGTTGAGCATGCGCAGCATCAGGTCGGCGGGGCTGGTGGGCAGGCGGGTGCGCGAGACGCTGGCCTGGCCGTCGGTCAGGGCCGTGTCGGCCACGTAGCGCTCGATGAACGTGCGCGCCGTCATGCAGCCCGGGGGATGCACGGTGACCAGCAGACGGTCGAACACCACGAAGCCCATGGCCCGTGTGCGCACGCGGCGGAAGCTGGCCAGGGCCTGCGGACGGCCCGTGGCCTCGCGCAAGGCGCTGGGTTTCAAGTCCTCGTCCACCTCGGCGGGGCTGGCCAGGCGGCGGAACACCACGAGGTCGTAGATGGAGGTGTAGTCGTAGTTGGACGGGTGGTCCGCGTTGGCCAGGTCCTTCAGGTGCAGGTCCAGCAGGCTGGAGCCGCCCAGGCGCAGCGCGGCCTCCTGCAACTGCGCCAGCCGATCCGGCAGCGCCTCGCGGTCCAGGTAGATCCAGATGAACCCGGCCTGGGGCGCCTGCGCGGGGATCGAGTCCAGGAAGCGCAGCGTGCCTTCGGCGAACTCGACGATGCGCATGCCGCTCAGGCCTTCAGCTGCCGCGCCGCATCGCGCGCGAAGTAGGTGAGGATGCCGTCGGCCCCGGCGCGCTTGAACGCCAGCAGGCTTTCCATCATCACGGCGTCGTGGTCCAGCCAGCCGTTCTGGGCCGCGGCCTTGAGCATCGCGTACTCGCCGGACACCTGGTAGGCGAAGGTGGGCATGCGGAACTCGTCCTTCACCCGCCGCACGATGTCCAGGTACGGCATGCCGGGCTTGACCATCACCATGTCCGCGCCCTCGGCGATGTCCATGGCCACCTCGCGCAGGGCCTCGTCGGTGTTGCCCGGGTCCATCTGGTAGACCTTCTTGTTGCTCTTGCCCAGGTTGGCCGCCGAGCCCACGGCGTCCCGGAAGGGGCCGTAGAAGGCGCTGGCGTACTTGGCGCTGTAGGCCATGATGCGGGTGTGCACCTGGCCCGCCGCCTCCAGGGCCTGGCGGATGGCGGCGATGCGCCCGTCCATCATGTCGCTGGGTGCCACGATGTCCACGCCGGCCTGGGCCTGGGCCAGGGCCTGGCGCGCGAGCACCGCCACCGTGGGGTCGTTCAGGATGTAGCCGGTCTCGTCCAGCAGCCCGTCCTGGCCGTGGCTGGTGTACGGGTCCAGCGCCACGTCGGTCATCACGCCCAGTTGCGGGAAATGCTTCTTCAGTTCGGCCACCACCCGTGGCACCAGGCCCCGGGGGTTGAAGGCCTCGGCCCCGTCGGGCGTCTTGAGCGAGGGCTCGATCACCGGGAACAGCGCCATCACCGGGATGCCCAGGGCCACGCAGTCCTCGGCCACCGGCAGCAGCAGGTCCAGGCTCAGTCGCTCCACACCAGGCATGGAGGCCACGGCGTCGCGCCGGCCCGTGCCCTCCTGCACGAACACCGGGTAGATCAGGTCGTGCGGCGACAGCCGGTGCTCACGCACCAGGTTGCGGGTGAACTCGTCGCGGCGCAGCCGGCGCGGGCGGCCGGCGGGAAAGGGGGCATGCAGGGTCATGCCGAAAATTGTGCCCCATCGCCCGGGCGTCCGGTTTGCGACACATCAGGCGGCGCAATGGGTACTTAAGGCCCCATTTGCGATGGTCTTTCGGGGGCGATCCCGTGCAGGGCGCTTGAAAGGCCCTAGTCGCTTTGTTAAATTAACTGTGGGCGGCTTGCCGCTCCCCGCTTTTCCTCCCTGAGCGGGTGCCTTAATGTGTGACAGCAAAAAGGCTTCCCACCCCGGCCGTATCGCCGGGGTTTTTTTTGGCCCGCGCCGAGGCGCGGCTGCGCGTGACTACACTCGGCCCATGCTCTGGGTCAAAGCCTTCCACATCGTCTTCGTCGCCAGCTGGTTCGCCGGCCTGTTCTACCTGCCGCGCATCTTCGTGAACCTGGCCCTGGTGCCGCCCGAGTCCATCGCCGAGCGCGAGCGCCTGCTGCTGATGGCCCGCAAGCTGCTGCGCTTCACGACCTTGCTGGCCGTGCCCGCCCTGGCGTTCGGCCTGTGGCTGTGGATGGTCTACGGCATCGGCCGCGGCCCGGGCAACGGCTGGATGCATGCCAAGCTGGCCGTGGTTGTCCTGACCCTGGGCTACCACCATGGCTGCGGCGTGCTGCTGCGCCGCTTCGAGGCGGGCCAGAACCGGCGCAGCCACACCTGGTACCGCTGGTTCAACGAGGTGCCCGTCCTGATGCTGCTGGCTGCCGTCGTGCTGGTGGTCGTCAAGCCGTTCTGAGCCGGGTCCGCGACGCTCCATGTCCGCGCACAAGACGTCGGCCTGGCCCCTGGCCCAGGCCTATGCGGCGCTGATCGTCTACGCCAGCCTCTACCCCTTCGACGGCTGGCGCCTGCAGGGTATCGCGCCCTGGGAGTTCCTGGCCAGCCCCTGGCCCAAGTACTGGACGGCCTTCGACCTGACCGCCAACATGGCGGGCTACGCCCCCCTGGGTTTCCTGCTCGCGCTGGCCCACCTGCGCGGGGCCGGCATGCGCATCGCGGGCCGGGGTTGGGCCGTGGCCGTGGCCGCGATGCTGGGGACCGCCCTGTCCCTGGCGATGGAGGCCCTGCAGACCTACCTGCCCTCGCGCGTGCCGTCCAACCTGGACTTCGGGCTCAACGTCCTGGGGGCCCTGGCGGGCGCGGTGCTGGCCACGGGCATGGAGCGTCTGGGCGCCATCGACCACTGGAGCCGTTTCCGGGGGCGCTGGTTCGTGCCCGAGGCCCGGGGCGCGCTGGTGCTGCTGGCGCTGTGGCCGCTGGCCCTGCTGTTTCCCGCCTCGGTGCCGCTGGGGCTGGGGCAGGTCTTCGAGCGGCTGGAGGCGGCCCTGGCGGACTGGCTGCTCGACACGCCCTTCCTCGAGTGGCTTCCGGTGCGCGACCTGGAACTGCAGCCGCTGGTGCCCGGCGCCGAGCTGCTGTGCGTGGCCCTGGGGGCCCTGGTGCCCTGCCTCCTGGGGTATTCGGTGATGCCCTCGGTCCGCCGCCGCGCCGTCCTGGCCGGGGCGGTGCTGGCCGCCGGCGTGGGCGCCACCGCGCTGTCGACCACCTTGAGCTGGGGGCCCGCCCATGCCTGGTCCTGGCTCACGCTGCCCGTGCGGCTGGGGCTGGGTGCGGGCGGGGTCCTGGCGCTGTTGCTGCTGCCCCTGCCCCGGCGGGGCTGCGCCGCGCTGGTCTTGGTGGCGGTGGTCGTGCACCTGAGCCTGTTGAACCAGGCGCCCGCCAGCGCCTATTTCGCCCACACCCTGCTCGAATGGGAGCAGGGGCGCTTCATCCGCTTCCATGGGCTGGGCCAGTGGCTCGGCTGGCTGTGGCCCTATGCGGTGCTGGCGTACGTGCTGGTGCGCGCCTGCCGCCCGGACCGCCGCTCCTAGAATCGGCGGCATGACGCAGCCTGCTTCCCCCCCTTCTTCCGCCCCCGATTCCTACTACCAGCGCCACATCTTCTTCTGCCTGAACCAGCGCGCCAACGGCGAGGACTGCTGTGCCAACTACCAGGCGCAGGAGGCCTTCGACCGCTGCAAGGCCAAGGTCAAGGCGGAAGGCCTGGCGGGCCCGGGGAAGGTGCGCGTGAACAAGGCCGGCTGCCTGGACCGCTGCGCCGCCGGCCCGGTGGCCGTGGTCTACCCGGAGGCCGTCTGGTACACCTATGTGGACGCCTCGGACATCGACGAGATCGTCGAGTCCCACCTGAAGAATGGGCAGGTCGTCGAGCGCCTGCTCACCCCGCCGCACCTGGGCCGCTGACCGGACACGCGCGCCCATGAACTCCCGCACCCAGAAGCTGCGTTTCACCGGCGCTGCCGGCGTCATCGAGGCCCTGCGCGACGAGCCGGCCGAAGGCACCGCGCCGCGCGGCACCGCCGTCATCGCCCACCCGCACCCGCTGTTCGGCGGCACCATGGACAACAAGGTGGTCCAGACGCTGGCACGCGCCTTCGTGCAGACCGGCTGGACGGCCATCCGCTTCAACTTCCGTGGCGTGGGCGCCAGCGAGGGCACGCACGACGAAGGCGTGGGCGAGGCGCAGGACATGCGGGCCCTGATCCAGCAGGTCGCGCCCGAAGGCCCGCTGGCCCTGGCCGGCTTTTCCTTCGGCGGCTTCGTGACCACCCATGTGCTCGCGGGCCTGTGGCCGCAGCGACCTGTCGAGCGCCTGGTGCTGGTGGGCACCTCCGTCGTGCGCGCCGCGCCGGCCGCCGTGCCGCCCGAGCTGCATGAACGCACCCTGGTGGTCCACGGCGAGCAGGACGACACCGTGCCCCTGTCCGCGGTGATGGACTGGGCCCGCCCGCAGTTGCTGCCGGTTACCGTCATCCCGGCCGTGGAACACTTCTTTCACGGACAATTGCCGCTGCTGAAGAGCCTGGTGGCCCGCCACGTGCGCTGAGCTTTTTGCCGAGTTTTTTCCTTTTTTCCTTTTCCGTCGCATGAATCGTTTTGCCCGGGCGCTGGTTGCGCCCCTGCTCGCCTTGTTCTGCCTGGTGGCCCAGGCCCAGGCGCCCCAGCCGCCCGAGATCGCCGCCCGCAGCTACCTGCTGATCGACGTCACCGCCAACCAGGTGCTGGCCAGCCGCGAGGCCGACGTCCCCGTCGAGCCGGCCTCGCTGACCAAGCTGATGACGGCCTACCTGGTCTTCGACGCGCTCAAGGCCAAGAAGCTCACGCTCACGCAGACCGTTCCGGTGAGCGAGCGCGCCTGGAAGATGCCCGGCTCGCGCATGTTCATCGACCCCAAGATGCAGGTGCCGGTGGAGGACCTGATCAAGGGCATGATCGTGCAATCGGGCAACGACGCCACCGTGCTGCTGGCCGAGGCCGTGGGCGGCAGCGTCGAGCGTTTCGTGGAACTCATGAACCAGCAGGCCAAGGCCCTGGGCATGACCGGCACCAGCTACCGCAACCCCGAGGGGCTGACCGTGGCCGGCCACGTGACGACGGCGCGTGACCTGAGCGTCCTGGCGATCCGCCTGATGCAGGACTTCCCGGAGTACGTGGGCTACTACGCCATCAAGAAGTACCACTACCCCGGCACGCCGGCGGCCAACGACACCAACCGCAACATGCTGCTGTTCCGCGACCCGACCGTGGACGGCCTCAAGACCGGCCACACCGACGCCGCCGGCTACTGCCTGATCGCCACCGCCAAGCGGGACTTCCCCAACGTGGGTTCGCGCCGGCTGCTGTCGGTGGTGCTGGGGGCCGCCAACGAGAACGCCCGCGCCAACGAATCCCAGAAGCTCCTGAACTGGGGCTACACCGCCTTCGAGGCCGTCAAGCTGTTCGACGCCAACCAGGCCGTCGTCACGCCCGAGGTCTGGAAGGGCACCCAGCCCAAGGCCAGGCTGGGCCGCGCCCAGGCCATCGTGGTGGCCGTGCCGGCCGGTACCGCGGCGCGGCTCAAGACCCAGGTCCAGCGCCCCGACCCGCTGGTCGCGCCCCTGGCCAAGGGCCAGGCGGTGGGCACGCTCAAGGTGCTGGCGGGCGACCAGCCCCTGCTGGACGTGCCGCTGGTGGCGCTGGATGCCGTGCCGCAGGCCGGCGTCCTGGGCCGTGCCTGGGATGCGGTGCGCCTGTGGATCAAGTGATCCCGGGAGTAGTTCTTTAAGGCTCCTTTTGCCCGGCATCCCGCGCCCGCATTGCGGTCCAGCAGGTGCCCGGCTATACTGGAGGGCTTTCCCGCTATTGGGGCGGGAGAGATGCGCTAGTGTGTGCACTAGCAATTTTTCAACGTTTAGGGACGTTTAATGCCAACCATCAACCAACTCGTGCGTCAGGGCCGGGAGGTCGAAAAGACCAAATCCAAGAGCCCCGCGATGCAAAACAGCCCGCAGCGTCGCGGTGTGTGCACCCGTGTGTACACCACGACCCCCAAGAAGCCGAACTCCGCGCTGCGTAAGGTCGCCAAGGTGCGCCTGACCAACGGCTTCGAAGTCATCTCCTACATCGGCGGTGAAGGCCACAACCTGCAGGAACACTCCGTGGTGCTCGTGCGCGGCGGCCGTGTGAAGGACCTGCCCGGTGTGCGTTACCACATCGTCCGCGGTTCCCTGGACCTGCAAGGCGTCAAGGATCGCAAGCAGTCCCGCTCCAAGTACGGCGCCAAGCGCCCGAAGAAGGCCTAAACAGCCTGGTTTGAGTAATCGGTGCTGGTTCCGCCCTGGCAGGCAGATCCGGCGAAGTGACCCCAAACAGGCGTGTTGCCTGCGGGTCGAGTAAGTGAGGGTCCGGATGACTCTCGCGGCAGTCCCGGAAGGGAAGGCCAACTGAAGCAAATGAAGAGGTAAAAAATGCCACGTCGTCGCGAAGTCCCTAAACGTGAAATCCTGCCGGATCCCAAGTTCGGCAATGTCGAGCTCGCCAAGTTCATGAACGTGATCATGCAAGGCGGCAAGAAGGCGGTTGCCGAGCGCATCGTGTACGGTGCCCTGGAGCAGATCGAGAAGAAGCAGCCGGGCAAGGACCCGCTGGAAGTCTTCACCATCGCCATCAACAACATCAAGCCGATGGTGGAAGTGAAGTCCCGCCGCGTCGGCGGCGCCAACTACCAGGTGCCCGTCGAAGTGCGCCCGGTGCGTCGCCTGGCCCTGTCCATGCGCTGGCTCAAGGAAGCCGCCAAGAAGCGCGGCGAGAAGTCCATGGCCATGCGCCTGGCCAACGAGCTGATGGAAGCCAACGAAGGCCGTGGTGGCGCCATGAAGAAGCGTGACGAAGTGCACCGCATGGCCGAAGCCAACAAGGCATTCAGCCACTTCCGCTTCTAAGCTTTTCCCCTGGATGACGGGCCCGCCACGAGCGGGCCCGAATCCGTTTCAATCGAAAGAGATTCATCATGGCCCGCAATACGCCCATCGAGCGCTATCGCAACATCGGCATCTCCGCGCACATCGACGCCGGCAAGACGACCACCACCGAGCGCATCCTGTTCTACACCGGCGTGAACCACAAGATCGGTGAAGTGCACGACGGCGCCGCCACCATGGACTGGATGGAGCAGGAGCAGGAGCGTGGCATCACGATCACGTCCGCTGCCACCACCTGCTTCTGGAAGGGCATGGACATGTCCTTCCCCGAGCACCGCATCAACATCATCGACACCCCCGGCCACGTGGACTTCACCATCGAGGTGGAGCGTTCCATGCGCGTGCTGGACGGCGCCTGCATGGTGTACTGCGCCGTGGGTGGCGTGCAGCCCCAGTCGGAAACCGTCTGGCGCCAGGCCAACAAGTACAAGGTGCCCCGCCTCGCGTTCGTCAACAAGATGGACCGCACCGGCGCCAACTTCTTCAAGGTCGTCGACCAGATGAAGATGCGCCTGAAGGCCAACCCCGTGCCCATCGTGATCCCGATCGGCGCTGAAGAAAACTTCAAGGGCGTGGTCGACCTGCGGAAGATGAAGGCCATCATCTGGGACGAAGCCTCCCAGGGCATGAAGTTCACCTTCGAAGACATCCCGGCCGACCTGGTCGAGACCGCCAAGGAATGGCGCGAGAAGATGGTCGAGGCCGCCGCCGAGGCGTCCGAAGACCTGATGAACAAGTACCTGGAAGACGGCGACCTGTCGGAAGCCGAGATCACCCAGGGCCTGCGCACCCGTACCATCGCTGGCGAAATCCAGCCGATGCTGTGCGGCACCGCGTTCAAGAACAAGGGCGTGCAGCGCATGCTCGACGCCGTCATCGAACTGATGCCCTCGCCGGTGGACATTCCCCCCGTCAGCGGCACGGATGAAAACGAGCAGCCCGTCTCCCGCAAGGCCGACGACAACGAGAAGTTCTCTGCGCTCGCTTTCAAGCTGATGACCGACCCGTTCGTGGGCCAGCTGACCTTCGTGCGCGTCTACTCCGGCGTGCTGGCCAAGGGCGACAGCGTCTTCAACCCGGTGCGTGGCAAGAAGGAGCGTATCGGCCGTATCGTGCAGATGCACGCCAACAACCGCCAGGAAGTCGACGAGATCCGCGCCGGCGACATCGCCGCCTGCGTGGGCCTGAAGGACGTGACCACGGGCGAAACCCTGTGCGACCCGTCGGCCACCGTCACGCTCGAGCGCATGGTGTTCCCCGAGCCCGTGATCGCCCAGGCTGTCGAGCCCAAGACCAAGGCTGACCAGGAAAAGATGGGCATCGCCCTGAACCGCCTGGCCCAGGAAGATCCGTCGTTCCGCGTGCGCACCGACGAAGAATCCGGCCAGACCATCATCGCCGGCATGGGCGAGCTGCACCTGGAAATCATCGTTGACCGCATGAAGCGCGAGTTCGGCGTGGAAGCCAACGTGGGCAAGCCCCAGGTGGCCTACCGCGAAACGATCCGCAAGACGGTGGAAGAAGCCGAAGGCAAGTTCGTGCGCCAGTCGGGCGGCAAGGGCCAGTACGGCCACGTCGTCCTGAAGCTCGAGCCGAACGAGCCGGGCAAGGGCATCGAGTTCGTCGACGCCATCAAGGGCGGTGTGGTGCCTCGCGAGTTCATCCCCGCGGTGGAAAAGGGCATCCACGAAGCCGTCACGCAAGGCGTGCTGGCCGGCTACCCCGTGGTCGACGTCAAGGTCACCCTGCACTTCGGTTCGTACCACGATGTGGACTCGAACGAACTGGCGTTCAAGATGGCTGCCATCTTCGGCTTCAAGGAAGGCGCCAAGAAGGCCGGTCCCGTCATCCTCGAGCCGATGATGGCCGTGGAAGTCGAGACGCCGGAAGACTACGCCGGTAGCGTCATGGGCGACCTGTCCTCCCGCCGTGGCATGGTCCAGGGCATGGACGACATGGTGGGCGGCGGCAAGGCCATCAAGGCCGAAGTCCCGCTGTCGGAAATGTTCGGTTACTCGACGACCCTGCGCTCCATGTCGCAAGGCCGCGCCACCTACACGATGGAGTTCAAGCACTACGCTGAAGCTCCGCGTAACGTGGCCGAGACCATCATGGCGGCCCGCGCTAAATAAGGCCACCCCGAAGCGGCTTTGCCGCCTCCCCTCAAGGGGCAACCCAGCGGCCCGGCAAAGCCGGTTCCGCGGGTTCCCGAAAAGAGGGACCTCTTTTGTCTTCGGCGCCACGCTTGTGGTTGGCCCGCTGCCCGTGGCGAGGCCTTTGTCGGAGACGTTAAACAGACACGGGCTTTGCTCTTTGGAGAATTGAGAAATGGCAAAAGGTAAGTTTGAACGTACCAAGCCCCACGTGAACGTGGGCACCATCGGTCACGTGGACCACGGCAAGACCACCCTGACGGCTGCTATCGCCACCGTGCTGGCTGCCAAGTTCGGCGGCGAAGCCAAGGCTTATGACCAGATCGACGCGGCTCCCGAAGAAAAGGCCCGCGGCATCACCATCAACACCGCCCACGTCGAGTACGAGACGGCCAACCGCCACTACGCCCACGTGGACTGCCCGGGCCACGCCGACTACGTCAAGAACATGATCACCGGCGCTGCCCAGATGGACGGCGCCATCCTGGTGTGCTCGGCCGCTGACGGCCCGATGCCCCAGACCCGTGAGCACATCCTGCTGGCCCGCCAGGTGGGCGTGCCCTACATCATCGTCTTCCTGAACAAGTGCGACATGGTCGACGACGCCGAGCTGCTCGAGCTGGTCGAGATGGAAGTGCGCGAGCTGCTGTCCAAGTACGACTTCCCCGGCGACGACACCCCCATCATCAAGGGTTCGGCCAAGCTGGCGCTGGAAGGCGACAAGGGCGACCTGGGCGAGGCTGCCATCATGCGCCTGGCCGAGGCCCTGGACACCTACATCCCCACGCCTGAGCGCGCTGTGGACGGTGCCTTCCTGATGCCCGTGGAAGACGTGTTCTCCATCTCCGGCCGTGGCACCGTGGTGACCGGTCGCGTGGAGCGCGGCATCGTCAAGGTCGGCGAGGAAATCGAGATCGTCGGTATCAAGCCCACCCTGAAGACCACCTGCACGGGCGTGGAAATGTTCCGCAAGCTGCTGGACCAGGGCCAGGCTGGCGACAACGTCGGTATCCTGCTGCGCGGCACCAAGCGTGAAGAAGTCGAGCGCGGCCAGGTGCTGTGCAAGCCCGGCTCCATCAAGCCGCACACGCACTTCACCGCCGAGGTGTACGTGCTGTCCAAGGACGAAGGTGGCCGCCACACCCCGTTCTTCAACAACTA